>Ga0194044_10000345_pt1 | contig 22753 bp, 8 predicted proteins | sample JunL4417m_MetaG_FD_155460 | JGI IMG/M metagenome (GOLD analysis project Ga0194044, IMG submission 155460) | Anoxic zone freshwater microbial communities from boreal shield lake in IISD Experimental Lakes Area, Ontario, Canada - Jun2016-L442-17m | ecosystem: Environmental > Aquatic > Freshwater >...
ACCCCTAATTGTATGATTTCCCGCTCCTCAATGCTTAATTGTTTATATGTCTTTTTCATGTGCCAATATTATACAGGTGTTGCACTTACTTGTTGAACCCATCATGAAGCATTTGGCACCAAAAGAAAAATTATGCTATAATATTAGTAGTGAAAAAATATTTTACAATAATAAAACCAACATAAAGAGCTATGTCCTTTCTTGATAAATTAAAACGTAAAGTCGATGTTTTGGAAGAGGGTAAACAGGCCGCAATTACTGAGGAAAAACCAGCGGGCGATGCCAATCGTTCTAATTATGCCCAACTCGACGTCGATATATACGAAACTCCATCTAAATTTATAATAATTTCTGCCACTTCGGGTGTGGATATCAATAATCTTGATATCTCTATTGGTGAAGAAAATGACGTACTCATCATTCAAGGTAAAAAAGTTTCCCCGATAGATCAAGTTAAATTATCCGAAAAACAACTCGTTCATCACCATCAAGAGTGTCAATGGGGTGATTTTTATCGGCAAATCATCTTACCTCAGGAGATAAACCCAGACATGGTTGAGGCTTATGAAGAAAAGGGAGTTTTAGTGATTATTTTACCGTTGTTACGTTTACAAAAAGGCAAGCGCAGTATCCAGGTGAGCATGCGCTCGTAATTTTCATATATGATTCATCGTCAGTCGTTTTTACCCCGTCTGATTTTTTCCGCTTTTACTATCGCAAGTGTTGTTCTCATTAATATCCCCCCTGTCAGTGCAGCCGGGGCTTCTTTATTGTTGTCGCCAAGTAAGGGTAGCTATGCCGTTGGTGCTACTTTTAGTGTCAGTGTTATGGTTAATAGTGGCGGTGGACAAGGGATAAATGCGGCTGAAGCGAGTATTTCTTTTAGTAAAGATGTTATTGCCATTAATTCAATAAACCAAACCGGTTCGATTTTTGAGCTTTGGACGACTAAACCGACTTTTTCTAACAAAAATGGCTCGATTAATTTTGGCGGCGGTTTAACCGATGCGTATAAAGGCACCGCCGGCAAGCTGTTTACGGTTAGCTTTTCAGCGTTAAAAGAAGGGGAGGCTAAACTTACTTTTGCTAATTCGGTTGTTGCTGCTCGTGATGGTGTAGGCACCAATATCTTTAGCGGAGCTAATGTTGGTAGTTATACCGTAACAGCCAAAAAAGCAGTTGAGCCGACACCTCAACCAATTGGTCGCCAGACAACAACCACTCAAATTCAACTACCATTACCAACCACCGGAACGGGCAATACTACTAATATTGTTGAAACAGGCAGTGGTTTCTTGCCCCCAATGGTAGATGTGTTATCTTCCACTCACCCAGACGAAAACACCTGGTATAGCACAAGCACCGCGATTTTAGATTGGAAATTACCCAAAGGTATTATTGGGATTAGTACGGTAATGACTGAGAACTCAAGTTCCACCCCAGGATCGGTTTCTGATGGGTTATTGAGTACGAAAACCTTTGACAAGTTGGCTGAAGGCAGGCATTATTTCCATATTAAATTACAAAACAGTGTTGGCTGGGGCAAGATTAAACACCGTCAGATTTTGGTGGATACGGTACCACCAAGCAAGCCTAAGCTTGAACTGGATAATGGTGGCGATTCGACTAACCCTAATGTGGCCATAAATATTAGCTCAGATGATAAAACTTCCGGCTTGAATTTGTATAAAATTTATTTTAATAATGCAGAAAAAGAGCTTACCCCTCGTAATTTCTATGCCGATCCATATATTTTAGAAAAATTATTGCCAGGGAATTATGCCTTTACGGTAACTGCATACGACAAGGCAGGTAATTTAGCCACTTCATCGATAAACTTTATCGTTGATTCGCTCAAAGCCCCAATGATTACTGATGTGCCACGGATTCTTACCGAAGGCGAGCAGTTGATTGTGCGCGGTGCTTCCTTTTATCCTGGTGCCATGGTGAGCGTTTTTGTCGGCGGTGTCACTGGCGACCCGGTTAAGAAAGAGGTAAAGGCTGATGCTAATGGCGATTGGAGTTATTTCTATGATGGCAAGATAAAGAAAGGCGAATATCAGGTTTGGGCTAAAATTGTTGATGCTCGCGGTGCCGAAAGCGCTAATAGTTCAAAACAATTCCTATCAGTAGTTACACCTGAGATTATTGCCACTTATGGAATTTATATAATTTTAGCCTTGCTCTTTATTATCACCTTGTTGATTATTTATATTATTATGCTAAAGAAGGGCTTTGCCCGTGAAAAAGGCAGAATTCTTGATGAAGTTGGCGGAGCGCAGAAAAAAGTGAATGAGATTTTCTTAGCCTTACAAGAAGAAGTAGATGAGCTAATTGAATATGCAGACAAGAAGCCGGGTCTGTCTGAGTCGGAAAAGCGCATTAAAGAAAAATTGGATGAGGCCTTGGTGATATCGGAAGAATTCTTAACTAAAGAAATTGAAGATATTGAAAAGGAAGTAACCGTCCCCAAGAAGAAGAAGAAATAATAATATCGCTTTCATATATTTAGACCGCCGCTTAACAAAAAAGCGGCGGTCTTTTTTGATTTATTTCGCAAAAGTTATCCCCAGAAAACACTTGAAGAGAAGGGGTAAAAATTGGTATAATATAAAGACTAATTCGATAATAATATTCCAAAATTTATTGGTATTATTAGTTCAAAAAAATAGCTAATACTAGGGCTTGAATAAGCTTGTTATGTTCAAGATATTCCCAGGTAAAAAAACTGTAGTTTTTCGAATGCTTTTGTTATTCGCATTTTTGTTTTGCGGCTATGTTTTTGCTATTCAAAAAAGAGCGGTTGTGGAAGCCAATGATCAGACAACCGTAGCTGAACGCATGAATTTGTTTCCGGGGGCATACGAAATTGATCCAAACGATCATGCCTTGCCATGGCAGAATGTCGGCAATGCTTTTGTAAATGAGCTATCCGACTCTGCTGGTTTAAGTGAGTTTAATCAAGAAAATTCTGCCTTTATCGTGAGTGGCACCAGTACTGAATCGAAAGATAGTACGCAGGAAAAAGATAGTAGTCAACCAACTAACACGCCAGTCACTTCAGAAACAGCGCAACCAACTTCAGGCCAAACAGTAGAACCATCAAACTCCGCTTCGCCAAGCCAAAACACCATTAATACCGTTGTTCCAAAAAGTGACGTTTCACCACCAGTGACGGAAATACCAACAGAGCCTCCAGCAACTGAGACTCCTACAGAGAGTGTAACCCAGCCAAGTCAGGCACCAGCTGAACAACCAACCGCAAGCCCTGCGCCAGCGGCTGAATCTACTCCCGTAAGTGAGGCTTCACCTAGTGTTAGTTTAGTTGACCAATTAAAATTATTTTTTACGCAAGCGGCCAGCACTTTAGCAATCTTGCCGATTGCGCGGGCTGAAGTTTCGCCTTCTTCGGCCGAGACCGCATCTGTAGCAGAGCCAATCAAATATGTTAGCCATAGTTTATTGTTTAAAGAATTCGGTCTGCCGGCGGATAGCGAACCCGGCGCTATTACCAATACTCAACTGCGTTTATCAATCGCCGGCCAAGCAAAACAAAATGATCGTTTAAAAATCGAGTTTCGTACTGTAGGTGAATGGCAAGAGGCGGGTGATTTGCCCTTAGAGTCACCGGTCTCGAATCAATTGAATAATGGCTACTTACTTTATGCCATGCCTGTGTTTGCTTCGTGGGCGGAATTAAAAAATTTACAAGTTAAAGTTAGTTATCTCGAGGCCTTACCACAAAGTGAGACCCCGTCTAAAATTTTTCTTGACGGCGCCTGGCTCGAAATCGATTATGCCAAACCGGTTGATCAGCAATTAGAAAAGCCGGAGGAAAAATTATTACCTAAAGTTGATAATCCGAATTTTAGTTTAGAATTAGTTTCACAACAGGACAGCTTTAAGCTCGAAGAGCGCCCAGACTTTAATTTTTTATATCAACGTAAGACCGGACTTATGGGACAGCTTTGGGCAGGCGTGGCCGGAGTATTTGTTGATCAGTATAAAGGCGTTACTTTTACCACCCGGGTTAAAGACGTTCAAGGCAAGGAGGTAATGGTGGCAAGCGAGGTTACGTATGTCAACGATGGCGAGTTCCATGTTGGCTTTAATGGTTTGCCGCCGTTTGCTAAGCCGGGTAAGTATACCCTGGAAATCGAAATTAAAGATGGTGAGAATACTTATTTAACCACCCAAGATTTTAGTTGGGGCGTCTTGGCTATAAATACCAATAAATCAATTTATACCCCTGGGCAAGCGGCCTATCTACAAATGGCGGTGTTGGATGATTATGGCAGCACCATCTGCGATGCCGATTTATTTTTAGAAATAACTGCACCGGATGGTGGGGTGGCCTATTTAGATACTGCCAATGGTCTAGTCGAACGCAATCCGCTGTGTGGTCAAAACAACGTGATTGATTCACCCGATTATTTCGCTCACTATACCGTTGGTCCAGTTGGTCAATATCAGGTGAAGCTGTTGGCGCGAACAGCGGCTGGCATCCGTTCAATTACGGATACGTTTATGGTCGAAGCGAGTGAAACAAAAATCTATGATGTTGAACGGGTTGGACCAACTCGCATCTTCCCGGTGGCTAATTACCCCATGAAATTAATTATCACGGCTAACCAAACCTCAACCGAACCGATTATAGAAACCGTGCCGGGTAGTTTTCAAATAGCCGAACAATCGATAATGAAAAATGGCCAGCCGCTGGTTGCTGGTGCCGATTATGCATATCTGGCTAGTGATGTGGAGGCAGTAAAACAATTAACCTGGAGTGGTGTAACAATGTATCCCGGTGATACGTTAGAGATTACCTACACATTTGACGCGCCAGACATCTCGCCTGAATTTTATTTTCTTGGACCGTTAACCATTGGGCAGTTTGCCGAAGCACGCAAATGGCAAATTGCTGCTGATGCAGTGGTGGCCACGATTAATGCGAGTGGTGGTACCAGCGTGGGGGCGGGTTGGGCAACCATCGGTAATGCTTGGGATTCGAACACTGGTTCAAATAATACCTATGCGGTTGATACGGTAGTAAATACTCCCTCTGAGTGGCCAACTAAGTATTTAGTAGCTACCACTAATTTATCGACCAGTTCGGTTGGTTCGATTACAAAAGTAGAAATTGGCATGGAGGGTAGGGTTTCCAATATCGCGGTTGGTGCCGGTTTTAGGCCATTGTTTAATGGCACGGCCACTGGCACAGAATTACAAGTTACCTGGTTAGCTAACAATACCGATGTTACTACCTATCTCGACGTAACTGCCGATGCGGCTGGACCGGGTATAGGTAATTGGACCTGGACTGACATTAATAATCTTGATATTGCTACATATGGCCGCAACGGTAATGGTGCACGTACGTTTAGTGTGGATCAACTGTATATCCGGGTGACCTATGATACGGTGAGGCCAACTGGCGCGTTTAATTCCATTGCCCAGCAAACTAACGGCTCTGGTGCGGTTGATTTTTCGATTGAAGTGAATGATGCTGATGGTGGTTGGAGTAAGGCCAGGCTTGAGTATGAAGCGGGCAATAGCTGTATGTTCTTGCCACCTCACCAGTTAACCATTAACACTAATCCAGCCAGTACCACTGCTGATTTTGGTACGCCATTAATTGATAATGGCTCGACGTATCAAATCGGTACTACTACCGGTTGGATCAAAACTGCCTCTGGTACGAACTCGGTCTTTTTTGATTGGGATTCTAAAACCGATGAACCGAGTGCGGATGGTGTCTATTGTTTGCGCCTGACCGTTAATGACGGTACTTATGATCAAGCAACCTCTTCGATCGCCACTACCACCCTCGACAATGTCAGTCCGACTGCACCGGGCCAATTATCCCTGGCCACTAGTTCGTTGGGTAACGGCGTGGTGATTGGGTACGGCGCATCTTCTACGGATACTAATTTTAAAGAGTATAAGATTTTTTATAAGCAAGGCACCTCAAGCGTAACAGAACAAGATACGAAATTGGACAAAACCACGATTGCCGAGCTGGGTTATTCCAATTTTAGCGGTGCCACCTCAACCACGATTAATGATCTCTTGCCACTAACAGATTATGTCTTTAACATCTGGGCCTATGATCAGTATGGCAACGAGTCTAGTTCGACCGAGGTGTCCATTACCACGGGCAAAGCAGCGCCGGTGCGTGCCAATTCCGTTTCGTTTTTAGTTGGTCAATATTCCAGTAGCAATGGCACGGTCGGTCAGTTGTCTGACACGGATTATACTTTGCCTGATTTTGATTTTTCTTTGGCGGAAAAAAATGCGGTGATTAAAAATGCCTATATCAATTTTGAGGCTCATTTTGAGGCCTATGCCAATAATGCCGGCGCCTACACTGGCTATAAATTAGGCTTTGATGCCTGTCAAAAACCGTGCACGCCCAATGCTTTTACTGGTACCGGAGCGGTAGTAACAGATGATAACACGGTTTTAGCCTATGATGAAACCAGTAGTAATTTTGTGCGCTTGCTTTTGGATGTGACCAGCGAGGCGCAGTTAGCAGCGTACAGTGGCGACGGCGGATTGTTGGCCGGGCAAGTCGGCTACAATATTAAACGAGGTAGTTCGACCAACTCAATTGCTGCTACCAAGGCGCAGTTAGTAGTAACGTATCAATACAATACCAACGAAATTGATAGTTATACCAACACCGTAGTCTATCCTCTGGAGTCAACAGTTGGCACCGATATTGGCAGTCGTCGAACGGTTCAGGCTGATGACTGTACGCAAGGCACCAACTGCCCCAGGTTTAGATACAATATGAATATTCCAGAATTCTCCCATCGGTTGTCCCAATGGTTTTTAACCTACAATCAAAACGACGGCAATGCCGCGGCGGATATGAATGTAAATGTTAATATTCCTGGCCCTACAAATACTAGTAGTGATATTTATGTCCATGAGTCGGCGATGGGTGGTACTCAGGGCGTGACACCAGTGATTTTTTTCTCCGGCGTAAGTGGCTTTGCTGAAAGCACTGATCAACAATTGGAATATCATGCGACCAGTCCAGGGGCTACGTTAACCTATTTTATCGTAGGGGGTGAGGTGGCAGAGACGTATACTGCCTCAAGTAGCGCGTCTACAAAAACTAGAACTGTATCATTCCCGCTCGGTATAATCAATAATGGGTTAACCCTTAGTAGATCTAATGCTACCACCAATGTGTATTTTCCCGAAAATGGTTTGGCAACCGGCACAGTCTCGATTAAAAAGGCATGGGTTAGACTAATAACTAATAACTATAATACAGCCGCAGCCAATAATACCATTACCGTGTCGAGTAAAGTGGGCAACAATGCTGAATTGGCCGGCGTCAGTTATGCATATAATCCGAGCAACACCGTCTCCAAACCTTCATTTAATATTATTCATGTAGTTACCTCAACCGAATATGCTGAGTTAGCCTCAGCTAATGCCTCGACCTCTAAAGCAGTTACGGTGTATACGACTAATAGTAATAACACGGCTCAGGGTGGTATGTCTGGTGAGTTGATGATTACTTATACGTATACCAGCGAGACGGCTGGTCATCTTACTTCATTAGATATTTTTGCTGGTCAATCAAAAATTAAAGGCAATGCTACCACCACCACCTCCACTGCTTCAAATGTTATCGCGCCAGAAGCGCTAAATACAAAAACACTTTTAGCAGCTGGTTTATTATCAAGTTATTTATCCAGTGCGAGTAATACAGCCATGATTGGTGGTAACCTTACCTTTGGGGCGAGTATTGCCACTAGTGCGCCAGTTTGTGTTAACGAACACAACTCTCGACCAGATGGTGTTAATGAATTTACAGAATTTTATAAAAGCGTTACCAGTACTTTGTCGCTTACAAATAACCAATCTTTAATCGCTTGCTATTCTAATAGTGGCACGGTTGCCAATACGGTTGGTGCCAAAATGAACGGCATTTTGAAATATGTGTATAAATGGGACGCGCCACAGCCTAAATTTGATCAGCATAATTGGCGGTGGTACGACAATGCCAATAGTGTTACTCCTGGAGCGGCTCGTGCTCTCGAACAATTTGGAGTTAACAATATTAATTTGGCCGATACTTTGCGATTACGGTTTAATCTTGGGGCAACTAATGAATCCTTGGCCAGTTCATCGCAAAATTTCATATTACAATATGGTCAAGGTGCTACCTGTACAGCAATATCCACATGGTATGATGTTGGTTCGCCTGCTGATGCGGTAATATGGCGCGGCTATGATAATTCATTAGTTAGTAGTGCCACAACCACAGGCAGCGCCTTATTATCAGATTCAACCGTGTTTGAGACCTATCAAGAAAACAATCCTAGTGCATTCAATCCCGTCGCTATTCCCGAAAATGGTTTAGCTGAATGGGATTGGGCCATCTACAACAATGGGGCAAGCTCTTCTGCCAGTTATTGTTTTCGGGTAGTTAAAAGTAGCGGGAGCTTACTGGATAAGTATACCTCTTATCCAATTTTAACCACGGCCGCTTCAAATACCGCACCGACCAATGCGAGTCAATTGAGTCAATATCGCAGCGATGGCATAACCTTAATCCCGAATCAATCATGGCTAAATCAGACCAGTATTCGATTAGTTTCTGAGGCAACCGATGTTAATATTAATGAGTCAATTGGGTTGTTCTATCAATTTATTACTAATGGCGCAAGTTATGCTACCTCAACGGCTCGACCAAGTAGCTATTGCGTTTCTGGCACGACCTACGCTAGTTGCACACCGAAAATTTGGGCGGTAACCAGTAGTATTGCTGATTACCGTACCAACGCCTATGTTGGCACTACTAGTTTGCTTGGTTTGCCAGAGGATTATGCTGGTTATAAGTGGCAAGTGCTGGCTTGTGATGACAGTAATGCCTGTGCCAACTGGATTAAGCCAGGGGCAAACCCAAACGTCAAAATTGATCTGACTGCGCCGACACGTCCTGGTAAATTAACCTTATCTAGTCGTCAGGCCAGTAGTTTAACCATTGGCTTTGGCGCCACCACGACCGAAACTAATTTTGATCGCTACCGCATTTTTTATAAAAAAGGCACCAGTTCGGTTACTGAAGCTGATAGTGAAAAAAGCGATGCAAATTTGCTATCGATCACCTACAATAACGTTGCTACGACAACTGTTGGATCATTAGCTTCAGGTAATAATTACGTCTTTAATATTTGGGCCTATGATTTAGCGGGCAATAAAGCTAGCTCTAGCATCGAGTTAACTGCCTCAACCACCAGTTCATTTTCCCCGCCTTCAGGTTCGTTTAATACCGTGGCGCAAAAAACAGATGGTTCGGGCGGTGTTGATATTGCTATTACGGCCAGTGATCCAGACAACGATGACACTTTGCGCGCTAAAATTGAATACGAAGCAGGCGCTACCTGTGCCTTTGCCACTAGGACGAAGCTGTATATTGACCCGCTGGACGCCAATACTACTGCGGTGTATGGCGACCCTAAAGTTGACAACAATAGTGCGTATCAAGTCGGTACTACTTCTGGGTGGATTTTAACTTCACCCGGTACAAACACTGTCTTTTTTGACTGGCTCTCCAAAGTTAATATTCCTAATATCAATGCCACGTATTGTCTGCGATTGACAGTTAACGACGGTCTTTTCGATCAGACCACGACAAGCACAAAATTAATTTTAATTGATAATTTTGCACCAGTGGCGGCAGGTAATTTAACACTGGTTAGTAAAAATGATAAAACTGTTCGGCTGGGCTTTGGCTTGCCAGGGTCTGACTCTAACTTTGATAAATATCGAATCTTTTATGGCACTACCTCGCCGGTAACAGAAAATGACACTGAATTAGTTGACGGTAATTTAAATGATGTGAATTATTTTTTTGCATCTACCACATTAGTTTCCGGTCTTTTAGCTAATACCCAATATTATTTTAATATCTGGGCCTATGATGATTTCGGCAATCGAGCTAGCTCCACCCAGCTGGCGGTTAAAACCAATGCTTTACCTTATAACTTGTCGAATATTGGTCAGTATCGCAGCAACGGAGTTACCGTGGTTCCTAATGGCAGCTGGACAACGGAAAATCAAATACGCTTAGCGGCCAAGGCGTATGATCCGGATAATCCCGAACAACTTACCGTTTATTTTGAATTTATTCCGACAGCAAGTAGTTTCCGAACTGCTACTACAGTCCCCACTGGAGCGTGTGTTTATGGCACGGCATATGGTAGTAGTTGTAACTCGAATGTGTGGTTCATTTCTACTAGTACTCTTGGTAATTACAGTGTTAATCCATTTGTCGCCACTACTAGTATTACCGCTATTCCTGAAAGTGCAACCGGTTACAAGTGGCAGTCGTTGGCTTGTGATGATGATGGTAATTGTACTGACTGGTCAGCGTTTAACACAACTACCCCAAATGTCAAAGTTGATTTTACTAAACCGACCGCGCCCGGAGCTATGACCTTTAACGGTAAAACTAGTGCAAGTGTAACCTTAAACTTAGGTGCCACCACCACCGAGACTAATTTTGACCGGTATCGTATTTTTTATAGCACCTCGACACCTGTTACAACTGGAGGGTATGAGTATATCGATACTGATTTGAATTATATCAACTACAATAATGCTACCATGGTAACCATTCCAGCACTTAATCCGAATACCCAATATTATTTTAATATCTGGGCCTATGATTTAGCCGGGCAAAGCGCCTCTTCATCTGAAGTGGCAGTTACCACCAATGCTGTTTCGTCAACTCCAGGCGTAGTGTTTTATACCAAAAATACTCGTTCGCTTTTTTATAAGGTGTGGGACGGATTAGTTTGGGGTAATGAGCAAACTGGGCCAACTCTTGGTAGTGCCGCTGGTGATAATATCCGCCAACTGGAATCGATTCGTTCTGATGATGGCGGTAAAATTGCAGTGCTCGCTAAAACATGGGATGGCACTAACCAGGAATGGTGGGCAACGGTATATCGCTATGCGGCTAACAATTTTACCACATCAACTCAGCTTGGCGCTGCTTATGCCAGTGCCAATGCGAATAATTTAATATCTGGTTGTTTAGGAAGCTTGTCGAGTGGTGAATTTTTTATTATCAGAAATAATAATGGAAATGGCACAATGATTTATGACTGGAGCGGAGTTAACGGTTGGGTGGCGCAAGTTGATGGTCCTAATCCAAATGCCATTGTTTATGGTTGTAAACTTACCCGACGACCAGGTACGGATAATTATTTGTTAACCACTTTTGACAACACGCTTGATGTTGGTTCATCTTATTATTATGGTGGCTCGACCTACGCCAACAACTGGACAGTTTGGGCCGAGCACTCGGTAAATGAATCTAACGCTAGTAATTTTGTAGGTGATGCATTTTTTGACACCGGTGATAATACCCGCGGTGCTATCAATTATTCTGATACAACGGTCAATGCCTATACCCAAGCCTTAAATTTTACTACCAGTAATAATTCAATTGATTATGGCACGACTCCTTCAAGTAGTCCTCAAGCCGCGGGAGACAGCTGGGCGACCCGTTTTGTTCAGGGTAAGTTTGCAGCTGACCCGGGTTCGACCGGTATCGCTTATTTTGCCGGTAATGATACCAGTAATCAATTAAATGTGTATAAAGTTGACATTACGAACGGCCAGCCACATTGGGCAACCAGCACTAATGGTAAAAATATTTCTGGCGGGTTGTTATACCCTTACGGCCAATTTGTGCAAAAGCCCTATGACATCTCGTATTATAAATATTACAATGGCTTAGTGGCTTACAATTTAAGCACCACCAACACACCACGATATCGAAAATTTAATACCTTAACCAATACGATTGATGCGGCGAGCTCGACTGTCCCTGGTGCGGCCAGTTCAACCTTTACGCGGATACGGTTATATGATGACCCAAACGAAGATGAGTTGTTGGCGGTGTATGAGAGTCGAAATGTGAATTATGCTGCTATTTTTTGGAACGGCGCCAGCAATGCCTTTTATTCTAGCGGCAATCAAGCTTGGAAGTTGTTGGCCACCAGTACGGGTGCATTCAGTTTTAACGATCAAAATACAACGTATTCTTTTACCGGTCGCAACTCTACCCCAAATACGCCGACAAATTTGCAGCAGTACAAAGCTGACGCCTCAACTACAATTGCTAATGGCGCGTGGACAACCCAAGATCAGGTATATCTTAAAGCCAGTGCGACTGACCCAGATACGAGCGAGGTGATAACGCTTTATACTGAGTTAGTTGATAATGGTAGTTCGTTTACGGCGACGACTAGTCAGCCTACTGGCGCATGTGTGTGGGGCACCTCGTATAATGGATGTACTAGTAAGATTTGGTTTGTAGCCTCTAGTTCGGCTGGAGATTATAGCTCGGTGCCGTTCACGCAACAGGTAAACATTACCGGTATTCCAAATTCGGCTAGTGGCTATAAATGGCGAACCATTTCTTGTGATGATTCCGCTGCTTGTGCTAATTGGGTGGCCTTTAACACGACACAACCGAATTTTAAAGTCGACACCACTACTCCAACCAGACCAGGCAGCTTAACCGTAACTGGTAAAACCAGCGACAGTATAACCTTAAAATTTGGCGCCACTACCACTGAAACAAATTTCTCAACCTATAAGATTTTTTATAAAATTGGCGCTTCAGGGGTAACGGAAACGAGTACCGAGTGGACGGATAGTAAACTGACCAATATTAATTTTAACAACGCTACCAGTACAACTGTGACAGGTCTAGCCTCGAGCACGCAGTACGTTTTTAATATCTGGGCGTATGATTTAGCGGGCAATAAAGCATCCTCTACCAGTGAAACAGCCACAACCACCAATTCTGGGCCAATGATTTTTCAAACCTCGTATTTATGGGAGAGTGACGATGGTGCAAACGTAAATTCTAGTACACCCGAAGCAGCCACTAGCACCGCGTTGGCCAACATTTATAAAGGCGAGCGGTTAAATGCTCGAATTCAAATTGATAATCGTGGTGGTGATACGGCTAGTAATAAAATATATAAATTGCAATACGAAAATCAAACTGATGCTGCTGGCACTTGGGTGGATGTTGGTGCCAACACTGAAATTAGCAATTCACTTGGTTTGTCCGGTAGTGACAACGATCCAATTAATTCAGCCAAAGCTTCCAGTAGTGCTGGTCGGATTTGGGTAAATGGGTATTGGCACGAGGGTAATTACAGTATTTCTGGTTTAAGTCTTGCGGGTAATAATTATACTGAAATTGTATTTGCTATTAAAACTGGCAATGCGCTATTGGGTAAGACCTATCGGCTGCGTTTATATAATACTTCAGATAGCCGAGTCTTGGAGGGGTATACGTATTATCCAACCGTGACGATTGTTAATAGCGCGAGCGACACGAAACGGTATTCCAAGGGTTTATATCCTAGCTTGCCGAGTAGTATTACTGATTTAACCTATAGTCTTGATCCGCGTGGCTATGCCAACGTTACTACCGATGATGCGAACCGTGATTCATTAACCGCGGCTAGTGAGATGCCGATATATTATTTTGCCACTAAAAATGCGACCGATACTCAGGCGATTACCACCGTGTGGAACGGGCAGTCATCGGTGGCAGCGAGCGCGGCTAATGTTATTCTTGAAGTCTATCGTTTTGCACCAGTCTATGCTTGGGTGACTGTGGCGAGTAATGTTACTTCTACGGCTAACAATGATTTTAGTTTGACTGCAACCATAAATTCATCCCTAAATCAATATTACGACGCCTCAAATTGGACCTATTGGCGGGTGTATCAGTTGTCTGGATCAGAAACGTTGCGTACGGATTATTTTAACACCTCATTTAGTGCGCCAGTTCCGGAGGTGCGCCAGAAGCATTATCGGTGGCGAGCTAATAATGGCACAGAATCAACCGCTTCGTGGCTTGAAGCCGAAGATGTCGGCAGTCCAACCGCCTCAACTACTTTAGCCAAAGGCGTGCCGATTCGGTTACGTATGTCCGCGGCAAACCTGGGTGGTGGTTCAAGTAACTATCGCTATCAGATTGAATATGCCACCACCACCTCTAGTTGTTTGTCAGATCGCGGAAGTTGGTTTGCTATTCCTACGGACAATTCACGAGCATTCCGGATGTCAACTACGACTAATTTTACCGATGGTGCCAGCACAACTGCCCAGTTAGTAAATAGTGAAGGGTATGTATTCTCCACTGGTCATATGGTTAGAGATGTCTCTAATAAAACAGTATCTACGACTTTGGCAGAAAATCAATACACGGAAATTGAATATGCATTTTTAGCCACCCCTAATGCAACCGATGGAGCCACCTATTGTTTTCGTATGACCAATAGCAGTACGCCGTTAAACAGTTATGAAATTTATGGCGAATTAACCTTGTTTGGAAATCCTAACACGGCTCCAAATTGGACAGTTAGCCCTTCGGATAATGGTTCAGCCACGGATACGCCAACCAACCTTGGTGATCAAGTTGTGTTTACAGCAACTGCAAACGACAGCGAAGGTGATGAATATTATTTAGCGATTTGTAAGACCGCGGGCATTACAGCTGGTAACAATGGGCCGCCAGTTTGTGGTGGTGGTAATTGGTGTATTTCAAATATAACGTCGAGCACAGTAGAAGCGGATTGTAGCTATGCCACTGCCACTACTTCCGAAGTTTTGCCTTGGTTTGCCTATGTTTGCGATAAGCGGCCAGGTGTTGGTGTGGCAAAATGTATTTTAACTCCATCGCAAGGTGGTACCGGCACTAATGAAGACTCTCCGTTTAACGTTAATCATCCGCCAACATTTTCAAGCATTTCCACAGTAATTCCAAATCAAGTTCCTGGTAGTTCGTATGTAATAACTACGGTCTCGCAAGATTCTGATTTAGTTGGCGGTGCTGATACGTTGAATTTGTTTGTGTGTAAAACTAATAGCGCTAACTTTGCTGGTTGTGCTGGCGGTGGCAGTGATACTCTTTGTCAGGCAATTGCCACTAGTTCGCCTAATGCAAGTTGTGGCTTTTCAACTTCTATTCCAGCCGCATCAGGTACGTTCCCATATTATGGTTTTGTTTTTGATAGTCACAATCTGGCTGCCTCACCCAGTTATCAAACAAATTCATACATGGTAACAAACGTACCACCTTCACTTGGAACATTAATACTCAATGGCGGTAATCCAATTACGTTAAACATGAAAGGCGCGACCGATACCCCAATTCAGGCGGTGATGGCTTCCGTGTCAGACAATAATGGTTGTCAAAATTTAATTAGCGCGGCAGGAACAATCTATCAATCCAACGTGTCTGGTGGTTATCTTTGCGGCGCTGATAAAAATAATTGTTATTATACCAACTGCGTCATTACAAATTGTACTGATGCCAGTGACTTGACGGCAACGTTTACTTGTACGGCTGACTTTAAATATTTTGCTAATCCAACTGATAACTCTAATGGTAACCCTAATGAGCCATATAGCTGGCTTTCATATATAAAAATTAATGATGGGAGTAATCTTCCATTGGCAACATCATCCCCGGTTGAATTAACTACTTCTCAAGCCTTGAATGTTACCGAAGATGTGATTAATTTTGGCGCAAATCTATACGTTGGTCAGAATACTCAGAACACGAATCAGCCCACTACAATAGTTAATGCTGGAAATTCACCGATTAACACTAATCTCTCTGGCACGGACATGGCTGGTAATCCTGCTGGGACAATTCCAGTTAATAATATTGAATATGCTTTGTCTAACTTTACCTGGTCAGCAGGCAGTGGGTTGACGAACGGTGGTGCAGATGTAAATACCAACATTCCAAAGCCAACCAGCACAGTCGATGTTTACAGACGGGTATATTGGGGGGTTGGTATTCCGTACGGTTCGCCACCATCTGCTTACACTGGCCAGAATGTTTTTTCGGCGATACTCAATGCTCTGGGGTGGTAAGTGATTATTTATTACAACCGCTTTATTTCGAGGTGGCATTTGTGGTATAATAAGATAGAATTTTTTCTTCATGGTTAAACAAAAATTTGTCATTATAAATCTGGTTATTTTTTTGGGCATAATCAGCTCGCTTACTTGGGCGTGTTGGCATTTTGTGCCGTCTTTTTGGTCAAATCATGATTTAATATTTACCGAAGTGACAGCCGCTGAGACCCCAGTTGAGGTAGATAAAACCCCACCTCTTATCGCCAATGTCAAAATCGATTCAATTACACCCACCTCGACTACTATTTCTTGGCTAACCAACAAGAATTCAGATTCATTGATTAACTATAATGTAAGCCGAGACTACGGCATGGTACGAAGCCCATCATTAACTACAACCCATCAATTAATTATTCCGGAATTATCGCCTTCACAGCTTTATTATTATCGTATTATTTCAGTTGATCAAAATGGCAATCAAAGTATTTCCAATGACTTTAGTTTTAATACCGAGGATTTACCCGGTCCAACTTCAACCGAACCAGTCACGCCCGACACTCCAACTAAACCCGGTGAAGCAGCGCCTGGAGCAGGTGAGGGAACTGGCCTGAATGTTGATTTTAATGGAACCGCTGAAGAGGCTGAGCTGATTAAACAAACACTAAAGATGATTGAGGGGATTTCCAGTGAACAAGGCTTGTCTTTAATTGAATCAAAATTACAATCTATGGCCGAGGAGAAGGCTAAGCCTCCGGTAATTTCAGGCGACTTTGCCAAGGTTGAAGTCGGGGTAGATTACGCTACGATTACCTGGAAAACAGATAAGGAATCTAACTCGATGGTGGCGTTTGCTACTGATGGCGATTATGCTCCTAATAGCACCAGGCCGTATAATCACCAGGAAGGCGACCCTAATACCATGGTTACTGTTCATCAGGTTAAGATTATTGGTCTTTTACCCGCCACTACTTATCATTATCAGGTATTATCCAAATCATCACTCGACTTGGAAAGCGCCAGTGACGACAACACCTTCCGCACTAAATCGATTCTGCCAGAAATTTTTAATATTAATTTGGGCAAGGTGGAGGAAACTGCCGCTACCATTGATTTTAGTACCAATGTGCCGTGTTCAGCGATTATTGAATATACGGATCGTGATACGAATGTGACAAAGTTGGAAGGTAGTACCGCACTAGTTAACGTTCATTCCATTAGAATTAAAGATTTAAAATTTGACACGTACTATTCAGCGGTTATTAAAGTCGAGAACGAGCAGGGTGAGAAGGCTATCTCGGAGCCGATTGACTTTGCTACCGTGAGAGACGTATTGCCACCGGTTATTTCCAAGGTGAACTCTGAATCAACCTTGTATCCCGGCACTGAAAATAAAACGCAAACTATTATTAGTTGGCGAACAGACGAACCGACGGTATGTCAGTTTAATTATAATAAGGGTATTGGTCTTAATGAAAAACCAACCTTGTTAACCAAGGAAGAAGATTACGGCAGTAACCATGTCCAAGTAGTTACAGATTTTCAATCCGCTACGGTTTATAAGTTTTGGCTTGAATGTTTCGATCGAACAGGAAACAAAGCGCGATCTCAAGATTACACCATGTTAACCCCAGCACGAGAAGAGAGTATTTTGGATTTGATCATTAAGAATTTCGAAGGCACCTTCGGTTGGTTAAAGAAAAAATAATATGATTGAACCGATTATCAAAATGAAGAACATGAGCGTGATTTATAATAAGGGCAAGGAAAACGAATTTCGCGCTTCTGACGGTCTTAATTTAGAAATTTATCCGGGTGAATATATAATTTTTTTTGGTCCTTCTGGTTGTGGTAAATCAACGGCACTGTATACGATTTTGGGCGTCTTAACGCCAACCGAGGGCGAGATTTTGGTTAAGGGTGAAAATCCGTATGAATACACGCCACAGGAGCTCGTGCATTATCAGACTTCGGTGATTGGCATTATGTATCAAGCCTTTTATCTTATCCCCTCTTTAACTATAGCGGATAATGTAACCTTGCCGTTAATTTTTCAAGGTATTCATCCGAACATCCGTAAAAAACGAGCACAGGAATTACTCGATCGTTTCGGGGTGGGCTCACATGGCCATAAACTTCCCGAAGCATTATCTGGCGGTCAAACGCAAAGAGTTTCAGTTGCCCGCGCTTTTGTGAACGACCCAGAGATACTACTAGCTGACGAGCCGGTGGGTAACTTGGATTCTATTTCGGCCGGCCAAGTTATGGATACTTTGGATGAGATTAATCGTCGCGATAAAAAAACCATTATTTTGGTGACCCATGATGCAAAATATTTGCCGTATGCGCATCGAGTGATTTATATTAAAGACGGTCGAGTGGTGCGCATTGTGCCAAATCCGGAAAAGAAGCAAATTGCCCGCGTTGATCAGCAAAAAACCTTGGTGACCGAAATGGAACAGTTAGCTAAAGTGCACCCATATCTCTCGCCGAGCGAACTGAAGGTGAAAAGTATTATTAACTTTCTTACTCAGGGTCAGACTTTGGAGCAATTGCAACGACTTGAAGAATGCGCCAAGTTAATGATTGACGGCATGATGCAGCGCGAGCAGTTTTACCAGATTTTAATTGATGATTTAGAAAAGGGCGGTATTGGCTTGCCCCCAACCGTGGCTGAGGATATGACTGATAAAATTTGTCGGGTCTTGGATCAATCCAAAGATGTTCGTCGCTATCGCCGCCGCTTGGAACGGAACAACTTTTTTGATACCGACAGGGCCTTAATTAATAAATTGGCCAAGGATTTAGTTGATGAGTGTGATTGTAAACTCGAGCCAAAGATTAGAACCCGTTTAAAAGATAATATTTATAATCGAGTATCAGGATTATCTCGGCCAGAAGATTTTTATCTCAGGTTGGTAAAATCAGTGGAGGACGATGGGCTTGGCTTTACCAAGGAGTTGGCCGAAAAAATGGCAACCTATTTTGAAAAATTACTGATCCAAGGCCTTGAAGCCGAGGATAAGGGGCATTAATCATATTTATGAGAACACAAGACACGGTCAGATTAGCCACGCGCATGTTTAAGACCCGTCCAGCCAGAACTTGGCTAACGATTCTTGGTATTGGCGTTGGGATTGCCGCGGTGGTAGTTTTGGTGGGTCTGGGCTATGGGCTACAAGGTATAATTTTGGAAAAAATCGTGTTTGGCGATGCGTTGTTAAGTATGAACATTACTCCGCCAACCTCCAAAGCGATTATTTTGGAGAAAAAAACTTTGGATGATATTGCTAAAATCGAACATATTCAAGACGTGGCGCCACTGGCTAGTTTTACATCATTAATAAAATTTGGCGATCTTACAGGTAGCTTAGCCGTACGCGGCGTAAATCCAAATTATTTTAAATATGCTGGTGTTGTGCCGATTGTCGGTGCACTTAATTCCAACGAGAGTAATGATAAAGTTGTATTATCCACAGCCGCCTTAAAACTGTTTAATGTTGAAGCCAAGGATGCTATTGATAAAAAGGTTAGCTTTACGGTTTTTGTGGCCGGGGCGACCCCGGATGATATTCAAGAAGTGCCGTTGGGGCGCGATTTTGTAATTGGTGGGGTGGTTGACGACTCTTCTTCGATTTATGCTTTTGTGCCGTTATCTGAGATGATTTCAAAATTTGGTATCACTTCATATGAAAGTGCTCGAGTTAAAGTTGACAGTAATCAATATTTAGCAGCGGCTGAAGCTGATTTAATTGGTCGAGGCTATAATGTGACTGCCTTATCTAAAACGGTTGAGCAAGCGAATAAAATTTTTAGTGGCATTCAGATTATTTTAGCTATTTTTGGTGGTATCGCCTTGGTTGTGTCGGCAATTGGTATGTTTAATACCATGACAGTTACCCTGCTTGAACGAACTAATGAAATTGGAATTATGCGCACCATTGGTGGCTCGCCAACCAATATTAAAGTGATGTTTTTATCAGAATCAATTGTCATGGGTTTTTTGGGTGGGGTGGTTGGTATTGCCATTGGCGTTATTGGCGGAACCTCGATCAATTTTTTGTTGAATTACTTTGCAACCCAAATGGGTGGTGCTGCCACTAAACTATTTAAATTTCCTATTCCATTTTTGTTATTTATCGCTGCCTTTGGCGCGGTTATGGGTTTTTTAACTGGGATTTTTCCGGCCAGACGTGCCGCTTCATTAAGCCCGCTCGATGCCATCCGTTACAAGTAAATTAAAGCGTATTCATCATTTGAAAAAACCGTGGATATTAGTGACCGCGGTAACGGTGATTGTAATAATTGCTTTAGTGTTGCTGTGGCTAAGGCCAGAGTCAACAGCTGTTCAGGAGGAGCAGAGCGCAAGTTCTACCATAAAAAAAATTGGTTTTGTTGAAATGCTTCAACAAAAGTTTAAAGTTTTGATTGGTTTAGATAATAAAACAGATAAAAATCTACCACTAGCAATCAAGCCAATTAGGATTGAGCCAAAATACAGTCGTATCAGTTTCTTTTTCACTAAACCAAAAATTTTTAGTGCGGCAATTCCAGCCGAATGGGAGGGTCGGTATGTAACCGAAGAAAAAAACAATGTTATTGATTTTTATATCACACCAGCTAAGCAATCCCCTCAAAAATTTTTTAGTATTTATTATTTTGACAAGTTGAGCGGTCAAGCAGATGGAAAAAACTATCAGTTTGCCAAAAATTATCCGCTAGTTTTTTCTCGGAACAATTATGATTTACGATACCAGGTTTATCCAGTGAAAGTGAGTAGCTCAACTGTACAAAAAGAGTACGAAAAAATGATCACAAACGTTCCCCTGGTGATAAGTAGTGTAAAGGAACATTCGCCCACAAATTAAGTTGCTAAGGTTAGATAATAGAACAGAATTGTCAGGTATTGGCAAAATGTGGTAAAATAGTAACAAGCAACAAAGCTTTAATTTATTTTGTTAATTCATTAACATACCCATGCATGTCAAAGTTTATTAAAAAACAGATCAAGCGTTCATATCCAGTCATCACTATGTTTGTATTGTTGAACTTTATCGCCTACGTGGCGTTGTTCAATATGCGATTGGATTTAATTCTATCGGGTGGCTACCACAAGCCAAAGCCGATACTGCTACTAGTTCAGTAACGGTTAAAAACGCCGAACCGGCTTTTACCGTGCCTGCTGCTGAAAATCCAGTTTCTTCCTCCACTTCAACCAGTTAATGTGGGCGCCAGTATTGGGTTTAACGCCACGGCTGATGATCCAGAAAATAATAGTTATTATTTAATTGTTTGTGATTCCAACTCCGTTACCGCTGGTGCCGGCGGTGGCACACCAACTTGTGGTGGGGTAAAATTTTGTAGTTCTGCGTTAACGGGTGATACCGCTCAGGCTTCATGTATATATAGTAATGTCTCAGACCCAGGGGCAGAAACCAAGTCTTGGTTTGCCTTTGTTTGTGATAACCACGCCACCGAGGCTATGTGTTCTTTGGCCAATCAAGGCACTGGTGACTCTGGTAGTCCGATGTGGATAAATCATGCACCAACTTTTTCGGTAGTAACTACTACAATTGACAATCGGGATCCAGGGGCTACTTTTACTATCCAAGGCTCGGTTGCAGACACTGATAGCCAGGGCGGGGTTGATACCTTAACCATGAGCATTTGCAGTACCAATAGCTGGGCCACCTCTACTGGTTGTGCCGCTACCACTCTCTGTGCTGCAAGTTCAACTGGCCCAACAATAAGTTGTAATTATACCACTGCGATACCAACTGCACATGGTCCACAAAATTATTACGCTTTTGTTAAGGATTGGCACAATTTAGGTGCTGCAGCTAACTCCTTGGCAGGTACGTATACCACCAATAATGTTGCCCCCACTATAAGTAATATCACCTTTAACAACGGCAGTAATATTAATTTAAATATAAAAAATGCAGGCCCAAAAACTGTAATTGCTACCTCTACCTCGGTAACAGATAATAATGGTTGTGTTGATATTGTTGGGGCTACAAGTACGGTCTACATGTCTACGGTTGCAGGTACCTATGGTTGTGCTGCCAATGACAATAATTGTTACAAGATATTAACTGCTAATTGTACTATTTCTGCATGTGCTGGTGGCGTTGATACCACTGCCACCGTTTCGTGCACGACTGGCCTAGCTTTTCATGCCATTCCGACTGATGTAGCTGGTGACAATCCTTACGCCTCGTCTAATTGGGTATCAGCAATAGTTCCTTACGATGAAACATTAAATGGTGTGGCAACTAGCACCGGTGTTGAGGTGATTGCTTCAGCTGCTTTGGATGTTACTGAGCCAGCTATCCCTTATGGTATTTTACGTGCCGGCCAAAATAGTGGCTTGTTTAATGCTACTACTACTGTGGTAAATTTTGGCAATACCCCATTAAATAGTGATATTACTGGCACACAGATGACTAAAGCTCCAGACATGATACCGGAAACAAACCAAAACTTTGGCCTCTTTAACTTCAATTATGGTGCTGGTACATATTATCTTTCTTCAACAACAGCGAGAACATTGCAAGTTGTGCCAAGTCGACCAACTAGTCAGACTGATGTAACCGGTCCTGTGTATTGGGGCATCGCTGTTCCTGCCTTACTTCCATCGGGTGATTATTCTGGTGTAAATACATTTATTGCAGCATTACGAGCTGCGGGCGGAACTTGGAATTAAAAATCATCTTTTTTATAATTTAAAAAAACGCCAAATTTGGCGTTTTTTTAAATTATAATTGTTTTTGTTTTGTATTTTAAATTTTCATTTTACCCCTTGAAATAAAGAGGAGTAATATAG
>Ga0194044_10000346_pt1 | contig 22746 bp, 19 predicted proteins | sample JunL4417m_MetaG_FD_155460 | JGI IMG/M metagenome (GOLD analysis project Ga0194044, IMG submission 155460) | Anoxic zone freshwater microbial communities from boreal shield lake in IISD Experimental Lakes Area, Ontario, Canada - Jun2016-L442-17m | ecosystem: Environmental > Aquatic > Freshwater...
GAAAAACGCTGAACTGTAGCGTTCTCGCTGATCGGTTGTAGGGCTTTTCTGATGTGTTCCGTATCTACCGGTTTCTTAAATTTTACCTGGATCATGACGCCACCGGTAAAATCAATCCCGAGGTTGATCCACCCTTTTACGGGATATGACAGAAGCGACAGGACGATCATCACGGCTGTAAAAGCATAAGCGTATAACCTTTTGCCCATGAAATCTATTTTGGTATTTGGCGGTATGAGTTCCACTGCTAAATCCTTACTTCAACTGGAAGATCGCAAGTTCAATAACTTTGAGTTCAAACGCTAAAAGTCTTGACGCGTTTGACCAGGAAAGCATAATCAAAGATGGCCCTAGTCACAAATAGCGCAGTGAACATAGAGGCTATCAATCCAACACAAAGTGTCACAGCAAATCCCTTGATCGGCCCTGTGCCGAACTGAATCAACGGAAGCGCCGACAGTATTGTTGTCAGGTTGGAGTCAAGTATTGTTGAGAACGCCTTGGCGTAGCCATTTTCAAGAGCGCTCCTGGGGGTTCGTCCTGCACGGAGTTCTTCCCTGATGCGTTCAAAAATCAGAATGTTCGCGTCGATTGCCATACCAATGGTTAGAGCGACTCCAGCAAGCCCGGGCAGAGTCAGTGTGGCCCTCAGTCCAGGTGAAACCATCACAGCGAAGATAAGCAGGAGATTAAAAAAAAGCGCTATATTGGCAACTAGCCCTGACAACCTGTAATACAAAGCCATGCAGATAACGATCAGCAGCATGCCTAAAATAATGGCGTTTCTACCTGACCTTATCGAATCCTCTCCCAAAGACGGGCCAACTGAACGATTTTCCAGAATCTTTACTGGAGCAGGCAGCGAGCCGGCTCTAAGAACCAAAGCCAGATCGTGGGCTTCATCGGGAGAAAACATTCCTTCTATAATCGCTGATCCGCCGGAAATTCGATCCTTTATAACAGGCGCTGAGTAAACCCGATTATCCAGAACAATCGCCAGTCTCTCCCGGACGTGCTCGCCAGTTATCCTCTCGAACTGTTGGGCCCCAAGCCGATTAAAATCCATGCCGATTATCATGCGGCCGGTTTGGTCTGGATGGACTCTGGCGTCTGTGAGCAAATCGCCAGTTAGAAGAATCTGTTTTTTAACGAGAAATGGCGTTCTCCCAACCGCTCCGGTTCTGGGGTTCTTGTCAAGCTGATAGAGGATTTCAGAACCCTGAGGGACGTTACCTTTTTGCGCTGCGGCCAAGTCTCCCTTTTCGTCGACAAGACGAAATTCCAAACGGGCTGTCCGCCTGATTATGTCTATCGCCCTGTTGACATCTTCTTTCAAGCCCGGCAGTTGAACCACAATCCTGTCTGTGCCCTGTATCACCACATCTGGTTCAGCCACACCAAAAGCGTCCACACGGTTTCTGATGGTGTCTACAGCCTGCCTTACCGCCTTTTGCTTTATAGAGTCCACCGTCTTGGGGTCAAGTTGAAGTTCAGTTTCAAATCCCTTTTCAGATGGGCCGCCGGAAATCTTTTTGAAGGTCGCAATCTTTTCGAGAACTTTTTCATCAAACAGGGCTGCCTGATCAGCGTCCTTAAAGTCTATGACGAGGGAATCGGTATTTTTTCTATGAATGTCAATGTACCTGATCCGTTCATCCTTCATGAGACCCGAAACTTCAAGCATGGTTTGATCAACTGCGGCTTCTACGGCTTTTTCAACTTGAACCTCAAGGACAAGGTAGAGGCCACCCTGGAGGTCGAGTCCCAACCTTATAGGGCTATCCGGCAAATATTTGGACCATATCGCCGGAACAGGGCCTATCGATGGGTAGATCAGAAAAAGACTGACAGCCAGAACGGCAAAAATTATGATGAATCGCGTCTTGAGGCTTTCAATCATCTATAATGTCTCCTCAGGCGTTAGGTTCAGAAGGGGGCGGAGGGGTTGAGGCGAGGCCGGCAATGTATGGCCTGGCTACACGAATTCTGATCTTATCCGCAATCTCAAGAATGACAATCTGATCCTGAATTGCAGCGATTTTCCCGTAAACACCTCCCTGGGTGATCACATTATCGCCTTTTTTCAGGTTTTCCAGGATCGCCTTGTGTTCCTTCGCCTTTTTTTGCTGAGGTCTGATGAGCAGGAAGTAAAAAACCACGAAGATAAGCACAATAGGCAGAAATTGAATTAAAGACTGGATCCCGTCACCGCCTGCCTGACCGGGTTGCGGCCCCATGGCGTAGGCCATATCAATCATTGATTTCCTCCGTTTGGGATGAATATTGTTTTACCATAGAATTCAATCGGTTTTCTCTGATGGCGCATTTAATATCAGACATGAGCCGGAAATAAAAGTTCAGATTGTGTATGGTGGCGAGAGTGAACCCGAATATTTCCCGCTCCTGAAAAAGATGTCTCAAATAAGCCCTGGAATAATTGCGGCAAAGAGCGCATCCACAATCTGAATCAACGGGGCTTTGATCCTCGCGATATTTCGCGTTACGAATATTCAGCGTGCCTGTTGATGTGAACAGATTTGCGTTTCGAGCATTTCTCGTTGGCAGAACACAGTCAAACAAATCTACACCCCTGATGATCGACTCCAGTATATCTTGCGGCTTGCCGACTCCCATAAGGTACCGGGGTTTGGTCGTGGGCAGATATGGGGTAGTCGCGTCAATCATTTCGACCATCAGTTCGTGTGGTTCCCCTACACTCAGGCCGCCGATCGCATATCCATCAAACCCCAGGGAGTGAAGTCCTTCAGCGCTAATCCTCCTGAGGTCAGGAAACATCGAACCTTGTACTATGGCAAACAATGCAGGGTCAACTTTTTTTTTGGCCGTAATCGTTCTAGAGGCCCATTCAGTTGTTCGATTTACAGCGTCCTTTGCTTCCGACTCTGTTGCAGGATAACCTCGGACATCGTCGAGACACATGATTATGTCCGCTCCCAGCGCCTCTTGGACGGATAAGCTCAATTCCGGTGTAAACAGGCGCCTTGATCCGTCTATATGGGACTGGAAAACGACCCCTTGGTCGTCTATCTTCCTCAGCTTGGCGAGACTAAAGACCTGAAAACCACCACTGTCCGTGAGTATCCCTCCGTGCCAGTTCATGAATCCGTGCAAGCCTCCACATTTGGAGATCAATTCGTGGCCCGGTCTTAGGTAAAGATGGTAAGCGTTGGCGAGGATGAGCCTGTAGCCGATATCCCACGCTGTTTCAGGAGATATTGCCTTGATTGATCCAAGTGTTCCTACCGGCATGAAAGCGGGAGTCTCAACTTCTCCGTGGGAAAGTTTCAATACTCCGGTTCTGGCATTTGATCCGGCGTCGCAATGGGTGATCGAAAAACTAAAAGCCATGAATTATACCAACCAGCCTTCAAATACATGAGTTTCTAACGAAGTGACCCCATAAATACCTAACTTCCGGTGAAACCAAGGCCTGAAATCTCTCCGTTGAGGTTCTCCATAATTCCGCGCTCATTCCGACAGCTAACTTTTTAGGTTTTTGTGCGTTCAAGAACAAAAAAGGATTGAGGAAACTGGATATTTCATCCGACTTACCACAATCCTTGGCCAATTTTATTTGTTTAGTGATGGAAAATAGCCAATCGACGGGATCAGTCTATTTATCTGTTCGCTTTCTTCAATCCCAAAGCGTCGGTTGCAATTATCATTTTCATAATGTTGGAGGCACCTTCTAGGATTTTGTAGACTTTTCCATCCCTCAATATACGTGCAATTGGATACTCGTTGGAATATCCGTAGGCGCTGAGGACTTCCAGCGCCAGGTTGGGAACCTCATCCGCCGCGCGGCAAGCGTAAAATTTTGCAACCACCGTTTCTCGCATGTTATTGACCAAGCCTTTATCTTTCTGAATTGCGCATCGCCATACCAAAGCCCTTGCCGCCTCAGTCTCTACAACCATTCTGGCGATGACTTCCTGTACCATCTGGAATTCGCCTATGGACTTGCCAAATTGGCGCCTCTCGTTGGCGTATTTTATAGCTTCATCCAGCGCCGCCTGGCATGTCCCTACTGCTCCAGCGGCAGCGGAGAGCCTCGTGCTGATTAGTTCTTTCATAAGGTATCCAAATCCTTTGCCCTCTTCTCCAAGCAGATTCGACGAAGGAATGCGGACGTCTTCCATGCTGATTTCACCGGTAGGGCATGCCCATATGCCCAGTTTTTCCTTGATGGCTTTCGTTGAGACACCCGGAGTGTCCATGTCCATCAAAAACACGCTCATCCCTTTATGCTTGGCCTTCTTGTCTGTCATGGCGAAGATTATTGACATGTCTGCGACGGGGGACCATGTTATCCACATTTTCTGTCCGTTCAAGATGTATTCATTCCCGTCACGAACCGCAGTTGTAGCCATTGAAGCAGTGTCTGAACCTGAGTCAGGTTCCGTTATACCAAAGCATCCTAGGATCTCGGCAGACATCAATGCGGGAATATACTTTTTCTTGAGATCTTCGCTTCCCCACTTCAGGATTGACATGGCAGTGCCCATAGTCTGCATGTTGAAGGCCACCCTGAGTGACCCAGAGGCTCTGCCGATCTCTTCGGTTACTATTGCGTGAGCAAGATATCCCATTCCGTTTCCACCATATTCTTCCGGAACGGGGCAACCGAAAAGGCCAAGTTCGGCCATTTTGGACACCAGTTCCCTTTGAAACCGGTGATCATTTTCGTCATTTTCCACAACCGGAGCGATTTCATTGGCTGCAAATTTTCGCACCATGTCGCGCAGCATTATATGTTCTTCAGTTAGTTCAACATCGTATTCGTCACTCATCTGGTCCGCTCCTACGAAAATAGAATTGCCTTCCCACAATAGGGGAATGGTTTGGAATTAGTTCGGAATCCGGGCAATAATTACCGCCCCCGAGGTATCTCGCCCTAAAGGTTGTTCTGCATTGTAATCAGAGATAATAAGTGACCATCAGTGGAATATGAAGACAATAGCAGATTTAACGGGGCTCAGTCAACACCTGCAAGAGCTTAGTGCAGATTGGAATAGTTCACTATGGTGTACATCCTGAAGGCAGTCTTTTCTTTCTGAAAGAAAGGAGGTAAACACTGACTAAAACCCCTACAACTATGGCGTACCATAGCGTGCAGACCCTTATGAGCAAAACCGCCGGCAATCCATTAGAATATGATATTCCCAAATAATTGAACAGCGCCATCATCGCCGCTTCAGTCCCTCCTATTCCTCCGGGAAGCATGGAGATTGCGCCTAGTATGGTTGAGAAGCAGTAGACGAAGTTTGCTTCAGACAATGTTCCTGGAAGCTCGAATCCCTTCATTACTATATAAAGGGAGACGGATTCCATGCCCCAAGCGATGACGGAAACGAACATCCCGATAATAAATATGCGCGGTTTCATGAGGTCCTTTGCAGAGAGCAGAATTCCAAGGGTCTTTACCGCTATCCACGATACTATAGGCAGTCGGGACATCCATTCCAGGACAGGCCTGTAGATATTTTCCATGCAAAGAAACATGCCGGATATTATGACAATTCCGGCAAGGCCGAGAAAAAGATTTCGCCAACCTTCAAAGATTAGGAGTGAAAATGATCCCAGCAACAGAATGGCGAAAAGGTCCATCAGTCTCTCTACTACCACTATGCCGACCACTCTGGTTACAGAAACTCCGTAGTCTCTTTTGAGAAAAACTCCCTTCATGGCCTCGCCAACTTTGCCTGGCGTCCCTGTAAGCGCAAAACCCGCCAGAAAAGCCATGATGGAATAGATAAACGGGACATCCTCTTCAACCTTTAGAAGGTAATAATGAAAACGCCAACCCCTTATGAGCCAACCCACAGTAACTAGAGACAGGACAAGCCCGAGACGCCCCATGGGAAACAACGAGAAAGCATGAAGCGTACGTTGGTAGTCAGAAGCGAATGTCGCAAAGGCGTAAAGAATTACACCGGCCAAAGAGAAAATGAATATGGAACTAAGGATGCGATTTAGTGAATAATGGCTATCGATTTGAAACGTTTCACGGTGGGAATCGTTTTCTTTAAGGGCATCGGCTGACCTCTCCTCAGGATTTGGCACGTTTCTAACGGTGATTCGGAAAATAAACGCATCTTCCGCTGAAATCGGCCCAAGCGGCGTCAAGGCGCATCTTCATGTGGTTCACATAGTTTGCCATCTGGGCGTATTGGGGATCACTAGGATTCATCATGCGTGTTTGATTGTACAGTTGATAATAAGTTTGCCAAAGATTTTTCCAGCTCTTTTCGAGATTGAGACACTCTCCGTATTCAGGATTTGAGAGATTGGGACGGAAGGCGTATTCAAGGGGTTGTTGAGGCTGTTGATTTGGCTGGAGTTGGCGTCCCATAGTTGGTCCCTGTTGGTAAGGCTGTGGCGCCGGGTACTGGGCCCAAGGAAAAACTAGGCCCAGAAACAATATTGAATAAAGCACAGCGATGACTACAAACGCAGTCCCGTATAGTTTGACAAATCTAAAAATCATGGCAGCCTCTGATAGGCATATTGGAATTATCAAGGATTATATATAAATAACCAGTTTTAATCAACTGTGGATTTAATACATCATTCTGTGTCAACGGCCGGGATCTTAAAAACACAGAAATATAACCAGACAATGATCGATAACACAATGACCGCTGACCACAAAGTGTCAGACAGATAGTGGGCGCCTTGGGCCATTCTTGCAAAGCTCCCTAACGCGCCGAAAGCCAACCCACCCCCTAGAAACAATCCGGCGATGGCCGGATAATATGGGAAGAAAGCCACTCCGGACGACACTGCGAACGCGTTGGCGCAATGACCGCATACGAAAGATTTTCCTGTGCCTGGGCCTCCTGGGTTTGTGAAACTTCTATCCGGATGGGTCCCACCGAAAATGATGGTGTCTGCAGGTCTAGGACGTCCCCAACAATTCTTGAGAAGTCCATTGACCGCCAATCCAGGACCGAGGATAACCGTCAGAACGATCACTAAACACGGTTTTGAGCAACTGGCCGGCAATTTTCCCGCTTTTGTGAGCAGGAAGACTGCAAAAGCAATGATTGCCATTATCACCGCTGGATATTCTCCGTAGCGGTAAAATTGGATCCATGGCGAATCCTTGCCCGTGAGCCAGCCTGTTTCTCCCAGGCTGGAATCGTGCAGTGCGCTGGATATTCTCAAATCCAGACCGTATATGTGAATTATAAAACTTATCGCTACAGCGGATAGTCCTAGAACCAGGAGAATGGCTATACCTATTCGTTTACACTTAATTTCGGACATTAACTACCACTCGGAATCTATCTGGGACAGAGTTCTTCTATGACTAAGAAGGGTATAAACAAGAAATCCAATAAACGCCAGAGGGATCGGGTAAACTTATAATCGGCTCCAGCATAAAATTTTGCCCTGTAGCGGGACAAGGTTGTTGACATTCTGGTGGGCCGTATTTTTTTAGGCATCCTATTGACACTACTAATGTGATGTGTTTTATTCAACAAACGGCGTCGCGATGGGGCTTTGTTAGCTAGTCAGTAGACGCCTGACGAGAGATTAGGACAAAGCCTCCAAAATAGGCGGGCCGTTAACTCAGGGGTAGAGTATCTGCCTTTTAAGCAGAGAGTCGCTGGTTCGATCCCAGCACGGCCTACCAGAAAAAAATCAATCGAGACGCTATTACGCATATAAGCTGCGTCCCCATCGTCTAGCCCGGCCTAGGACACAGGCCTTTCACGCCTGCGACAGGGGTTCGAATCCCCTTGGGGACGCCAATCATTCTATCGATCCGAATTATCTCAATTCCAAATAGTTACCTCTTTAAAATCTCGAGTCCAATTAAAAATTAGGCGGTTCTTAGTTCCTGAAGGAGGATGGAAATGCCGGGAAGCGCGTTGCACCAACAAGCCGGTTTCATTTATGATGATTTAAGGCTGAGAAGTCAGCCAATTGCCGTCAAGTTTCTAGAAAAGGCCGAGTTTCCGGAAAAAACGAGGAGGCCATCACAAGTTCTTGGTAAAAGGGTCACGATCTGTCAGGGAGTGACAATGGCCAGAACCTATGGCTGGTCTGTGGGATTGGGTCGGGAAGATCTTATCTGTGTGCCGGCTATGATCGCTTTTGGATTTACACCAGCGACGGATCAAAGGGGGGTCATGCGGAAATTGCTTTGTAACGTGACCCTTTCTTCCGGTATGGATACTGCAGGTGTCGAGACCGACTCCATGTTTATTCTCGATAAGAACCCCGGCAAAGGGATATATTTGGCCCCACTGGCTAGATCTTCAATGGCGCCGGACACTATAGTGATCTATGGGAACCCTGCTCAGATAATGCGACTCATCCAGGCATGGGTCTATGTTAAAGGGACCAGGGTTTCCGGCAATTTTGGTGGCAAAATAGAGTGCACTGAATACTTGATTGGGCCTTTCATGGAAAAAACACCTCGCGTAGCCATCCCAGGCAATGGAGACAGGATATTTTCGATGACGCAAGACGATGAACTGGCGTTTGCCATGCCTGCCCAAGGCCTGGATATATTAATTGAAGGTCTGCAAAAAGCGGGGAAAGCTCTTGGAGCACGGTATCCGGTCACGTTTTATCAGAATTTCCAACCAGAATTCCCCAAATATTACAAGGAGCTCGGCTCAGAGCTTGGGATCTGACTTTTTCATCGCTGTTTCAGGATTCGTCTCGGTCCGGATCATTTTCTTTTGCCAATTTTTCATGGATTCCCGGCATTGCTATGACTGGTTGACGCTATTAGATTGAAGGTTACAAATTATTACATGGTCCCGTTTCATAAAACTGGCATAATGACAATCTGGGAGGCTTACGCCGCGACACAAACCGGATGTCACGCGGGCTGGCGCATTTATGGCCAGCCTTATTACAAAGTCATTTCAGGAGATGAGTAACATGAAGATCAACATTGACAAAAACCTGGTGGAGTTTACTCCCGAGAATGCGGAGGAAACTTCTAAACTTCAGCAACTGTGGCGTTTAATGGTTGACTGCGCTCGGTTCAACAAGAAAATGGTACCCGTTGGCGAATACATTCCAACACAAAGCGCGTTTGCAAGGTTCGCTATTGAAGGACTCGAAACCAAGGGAGCCTCAGATTTCGCGGAAATTCACGTTGACAATGATTGCCGCTGCTATTGCCAGACCTGTAACAAATACGTCGAACTCAAAAAGGGCGATCGCATTCCTCCCTGCTGTGGAAAGCTTATGGAGGTCATGGATTGAAATGGCTTCGGTCGGGCGGAAAAGACCGCCCGACCATACCTTTGCTCAGTCGATTCTATGGCCGGTTGGCTTCGCAGAAGTTCTCAAGATCAAAACGACGTGGAAAATGGAACTTCAAATTTACCTCCCAAGGTGAAGCTTGATCGGTAGTATAAGAAATCCACGGAGTTTGCCGTCACTGAAGGAGGTATGGCTCCATCTCTTCTCTCAAGATTCATAGTGCATGTCCCACGAAACATATCCCATGTCAGGAATGCGGCGAAATCAAAACCCAGGAATTTATTTAAGCCGAATTCTCCTTTTATTTCCACAAAATATCCGTCACTTATGTTCTGATTACCTACGTGAGCGAAGGGTATTCCCGCATTGTTGCAGGTATTGAAGTGCTGGAGCGAGGCTAACATGACGGGGAAACCAATCAGTTGGAGGAGCGCTCTACTGCTGTTTCCAAGAGACTGGTTAATTCTTAATCCTAAGAATGGTTGATATATTGCGACAGAAAGCCCTGATTCCATGTCGGCGACGGTGAAAGGATAATCTGGATTCGGATTTCCAAACGTTGTGTCTAAGGATTCCCAACGAATCCCCCCCATAAATGAGCATGTGTTGTCTATTGGATATAGAAGCTCTCCCTGCAGATTGTAAAAACAGGAGCGAGTCCAGGCCCACCGCCGTGTCCCCGGAGGCATTGTAAGCCATGTGATGTCTTGGTCGGCGCCGCTGCTCATTGTGAAAAGATATAACCCCTCCAATTGAGCGGAGATTTTACCCGGCAGTTCCAGAGGGATGGACATCGCCAAAGAAATTCCCCTCAAGTTATAGTCAAAATATGAAGACACACATGTCCCTGGAAGCACTAGACCTGTGTAACCAGCTCGCAGTCCTCTTTCAGAACCCATGTACCCAATGTAAATAGATGGTTTGTCAATGAATCCTGATAATGGTCCAGCCTTATACTCTGGGAGAGGATTCCCATAATTGTTTTTCAGTATGGGGCCTTGAAATTGGTCAACCCCTCCTAGCGTTGTTCCTGGAAAGAGACACCCGATCACGCACAGGCTAAGAATGCAGAAAGTGATAGAGGATAAAGCTGATTTCATTTCTTGACCTCATGTGGAGAATAAAATTGAAACATTCAACCTGGCCCAAGAACAGAGCGATCCGAACGTTTTTTGACGTTCTTGTTGCGCAAAAAACAATAGCTGCCAAAGCTGATTTTGAGTCAAAGAAAACAGATTATTTGACATCTTATTCATTCGGGCCACATGTAGTCAATTCTATTCGTGAGGCGTACGCCAAATAGGTGACTTGATCTTGCGCCTTTTTGCGCAAAGCCCTATCAAGGGAGCCGTCTTTGTTCACCGTTGAATTTCTGTAGGCCCCGCTGACCTATTGCCATACGTTATGCTTTGATATAAATAAAAACCAGATTCTGATTACAACCGTGGAATTGGATTAAATAGAAAAATTGACTCGCTGTTTAAAGAATTAGCTCAAAGCAGTTGTCTGGCGGCAAGGAGAGACTTCATCGTAAAATTCATCAAGAAAACCATAATAGTCTTATTATATGGGATTTTTCTCGTCACTGCCGTGCTTGGCGTATTGGGTGGTATAGAATGGCTTTCAAAGTTTGCTTTGAGCAAGTCCTATCTGGGAGAGGTTTATTCACATGATTTCGACTTTGTGCGAAAGGACGCTATAGAGCCTGTAACTCATTATGACTACGATTTCTCGCCTGGCGCATGCCTCGAATACAATGTTCTGAAGGGCAACAGTTACGAATATGCGAATAACGCCGGCTTCAGAGACCCTCGACATATTGAGCTAGAAAAACCCGCGGATGAGTTTAGAATCTTCGTTACTGGCGGTTCCACAGCATTTGGTCTTGGTCCCATAGGCGAAGCCTCGCAGGCGATGAATTTTTATAGTATCCAGTTCATTGAGACCATCGCTCATTTTATGGAGAAGATCCTAAATTCAAGCGGCCTTATCGAAGGCAAGAAAATACGAGTGTATAATGCCGCCGTATGGGGGCATGCGTTTCAGCATCTGTTAATCCGATATCCTACAAAGTTGAGACGATATCAGCCCGATTTGGTTATTTCGCTCGATGGCGCCAATGAGTTGCCCCTCGTAAGCAAAATCGACACAAACTGGGATTATTATCATGAAGGTCAGTACAATAACATCTTGCGGGATGTGTTTTCGTACAGTCCGTCGGGGCTTTCTTCATACCTAACTCTTTGGCTGAAAAACAACACGTACCTTATGACCTACCTCTGGGCGGGCAAGGATTTGTTTCAGGAAATGAATGTTATGCCCCGATCTCATAAGGGGGTGGCGGTGTCTGGTCAAGAAGCGCAAAAGGAACGGAGCGAATTTACTGTTGATGAGACTTCCCGTCTTCTTGATAGAAATATCGCTACAGTTGTCAGGACCGTCGAAGATTACAGCGCATTGTTGCAAAATGACGGTGTCCCGCACATTTTGGCATTGCAGCCCTGGTTCTATCTTAGCAAGAAGCCATTAAGCGATAGGGAGAAAGCCATAGACAAGATTGAGGGCTATCGTAAGTATTATGAACTGCCATCAGACAAGGTATATAAAGTTTTAATTGATAAAATTGTTGAAAGCGCACGCAATAAAGGGTATTTTCTTGTTGATTTCTCCGAGTACTTTGACGATGTGTCTGAATGGGTCTTCACCGATTGGTGCCATCTAACCGCCGGGGCAAACTACTTGCTGGCCAAGGAACTCTCAAACCTTGTAAAAGAGCATTTTTTGGGCAAGCAGTTGGGGCCGGGGGATTCAATGGCCAATAAGGACAGTTTTTTTTGGGATTTGGTGGCTGGCAGCCAGATTATTAGCGCCCCTCCAGCTAAAGACCCTCTGAATGGTCCTGAGAATTTTAAGAAGGGTTACCCCGGAGAAGCGCTCTATGAGTCATCCAAGATCGAAGGCGAAGAGATTCCCGAGGTATTGTTGGACCTAAAGCAGACCCATCCAATGAGTCGAATGCGACTAGTTTGGGGAGATGAAGAATCCATCCCGGAAAGATGGACAATAGAGGTTTCGACGGACAACATTCACTGGAGTGCGTTTTTCGAGGGGAACAACAAGGACACCGACAATTACTCTCGTTGGCCCGGCTTTGAATACTACGCGGCCGAGCCTGTTGAGGCCAGGTTTGTACGATACAGGCAATATAAAGGGCGTGAACCTGTTATAAAATTAAGGACTTGGAATCTGTACAGGTAGGTTTTAATGAATATCCTTGGTATATCGGCTTTTTACCATGACAGCGCAGCCTGTTTGGTTAAAGATGGTGTCATAGTCGCAGCGGCCCAACAGGAAAGGTTTTCGAGAATCAAGCATGATCATCGTTTTCCGCATGACGCGATAAATTTCTGCCTGAATTTCGCGAAAATCACCGCAACAGATTTGAATTACGTGGTGTTTTACGATAAACCCTTAATCAAGTTTGAGCGAATTCTGGAGACATACCTCTCGTATGCTCCTCGTGGCTGGGCGTCTTTCTTGATGGCTATGCCTCTATGGCTCAAGCAGAAACTTCATCTGCCGTCGCTCATAAAGAAAAGCATGGGTTACGAAGGCAAGATTCTGTTTCCAGAGCATCACGAGTCCCACGCTGCCAGCGCATTTTTCCCTTCACCGTTTACTCGGGCCGCGTTTCTTACAATGGACGGTGTTGGAGAGTGGACGACTACGAGTTTTGGTGTTGGAGAGGGGAACAAGATCAGGATCGATTCTGAGATAAAGTTCCCCCACTCTTTAGGACTTCTTTATTCAGCCTTTACATATTTCACCGGATTTAAGGTGAATTCGGGCGAGTACAAGGTTATGGGGTTGGCGCCTTATGGCGAGCCCAAGTATGTCGACGTGATCCTACGGAACCTCATTGATCTAAAAGAAGATGGCTCTTTCAAGCTCAACATGGACTATTTCACTTATCCGTATGGACTCACCATGACAGGCTCGGGGTTTGAGAAACTGTTCGGAGGCCCTGCCCGTAAACCGGAGAGTAAACTCACCCAGAGGGAAATGGACATAGCCAAGTCTGTTCAGGTTGTCACCGAAGAAGTGATGTTGAGGACATCAAGACATATCCACAAAGTTACCGGCGAAAAGAATTTGTGTCTAGCCGGTGGGGTAGCGCTGAACTGTGTCGGCAATGGACGCATATTGAGGGAAGGACCATTTGAAAACATCTGGATTCAGCCGGCGTCCGGTGACGCCGGAGGCGCTCTTGGGGCGGCGTTATTCACTTGGTATCAGTTGCTGGGTAATGAACGGCCGGCTGATGACACACATGATCTTCAGTTCGGGTCATATCTTGGACCGGAATTCTCAGATAAAGAAATAAACTCCTTTTTGGAACAAAAGGGCTATCCTTACCGCTACCTTGGGAATGGATCAACCGGTTCGACGGTTGCGGACTTAATCGCCGAAGGTAAAGTCATAGGATGGTTTAATGGCCGGATGGAATTTGGACCGAGAGCCCTGGGAGGCCGCTCAATTATCGGAGACCCCAGGAATCCCCAAATGCAAAGCCAGATGAATCTGAAGATTAAGTACAGGGAAAGCTTCAGACCTTTTGCTCCGTCGGTACTTATGGAGCAGGCCGGCGATTTTTTTGAACTTGACTGTGCGTCACCATACATGTTGCTGGTTGCAGATGTGGACAAGAGAATTAGACGCAAAATGTCAGGGGAAGAGGAAAAACTTTGGGGTATAGACAAGCTGAACGTTTCCCGATCCGAGATACCCGCCGTAACTCACGTAGACTATTCGGCGAGAATTCAGACTGTTCATAAAGAAACTAATCCGATGTATCATGAAGTAATATCAAAATTTTATGAAAAAACCGGTTGTCCGGTAATTGTCAACACGTCATTCAATGTTCGTGGAGAGCCGATAGTGATGAGTCCGGAACATGCGTATCTTTGTTTTATGCGTACTGAGATGGACTATCTGGTTCTGGGGTCATATCTCCTCGACAAGAATGATCAGCCTCCACTGAAGGATGACGCTGACTGGCGCTCTGAATATGAACTTGATTAGACTGCAGAGCCTAATTTGGAGTTAGTAAATAGAAATGAACATTATAAAAGAGATCAAAGATGAAATTAAAGCTGCATACCGCGAGCCTACCAATCGGGACCTAAATACGCTTGCGTTGATATTCCTGATGCTTCCAGGCGTTATCGGTCTTTACCTGCTGTACTGGAAAGGGTCCTCTAGTGGGTACGTGTGGATAGTGGTAGGAACACTTCTGTTTGGGGCCAGGTTCGTAGCCCCTGTGTTCAGGCTTATTTACAGGGCCTGGATAACCTTTTCTATTATTCTGGGATATTTTGTTTCGAGAGTCATTCTGACATTGATATTCCTTTTCGTAATTACGCCCACTGGTTTGTTGATGCGTTTATTCGCAAAAGACCCAATGGAGAGGAAGTTGGACCCGAATAAGGCTACCTACTGGCAGAAAAGGGAACAGCCTTCCGAAACCAGTGTCGAGAGATACGAGAGACAGTTTTAGTGTCGGGGTGGATGAAGTAAACTGACAACTATAGCGACCGCTGAGAAGAACTGCCCAAGTTCAATTTGGCCAGTGGAAGAGATTTAAGGAGGAAACAGCCATGTCATTAATAAAAGAATTCTGGGATTTTATGAAAGTTAGAAAGAAATTCTGGTTGGCGCCTATACTCATCGTGCTTGTGATTCTCTCAGGTTTCATTGTTCTTGCATCACTGTCGCCAGCGGCGGCTCCATTCATTTATACTCTTTTTTAAGAATGGCGCCGACGGCATTTTGTGGTTGAATCGAGTCGTTATAATTACAGTGGGTTCTTTGCAAGAATGCCCGTTTTTTTGGGATAGATTCACAAGGCGTCCTTGTCGGTACGTTACTAAATTTATCGACAGCGCCTTTTAAATAATTATCTTTTAATAAGAGAATGCGAATTGAGTTCAATAGAAGAAAATAAACCCAAGAGATTGATAAGAACATCTATTTTTGTAACATTGTATATGGTGTTCGTACTGGCGATTATTGTTGGAGTGGTTGGCGGGATAGAATATTACGCCTACCTTAAAATCAAGGACTCGCCCGTGGGCCAGGCGTACAAAGGCAGGGACATGGACCTTGCCAGGAGAAGCTCCCAGACGGTTGCTCCCCAATACGGATATGAACCAACCCCTGGCTTTGCCGCAGTAAGAAACACCAAGTTGGGAAATGCCTTTGAATACATTAACGAACAAAGTTTTAAAGACTTCGAAGATACTCCCATAGACAAACCAAAAGACGAATATAGAGTCATTGTGACCGGAGCTTCGGTTGTATATGGTAGAGGTCCGGTACCTCCTTCCGACGCTATCTGCGATTACTACGAAGTTACATTCAGGTGGACTATCCCGCACATTATTCAGGAACTAATGAATTCTGACCCTGAAATTAGGCAGAAGCTCGACGGGAAAAAGGTTCGCGTCATTAACGCCGGAGTAGCGGGCTTCGTTTACCAGAACAATCTGATGCGGTATCTCGCAAAGCTTCGTCTATACAGTCCTGATCTGATAATTTCTCTTGACGGCGCAAATGAAGTTCACACAGTCGCACGTCCACTGAAGGACTGGAATTACTTCTCAGAGGGGCCCTATTTCGAAGTTATCACTGAAGTCATGGACATGGGGCCCAAGGGTTTGTTGAATTACGTCACCCTGTGGCTAAAACGGAACACATACTTTTTTACCTGGTTCGCTATGAACAAGGGTGAAGGACCGGGTATTCTCATGGAGAACAGGGGATTCGCAGCGCACCCTCAGGATCCCACCCCGGAAATGATGGAATATTTGAGAAGTAATGTCCGACAGGTCTCGGATGTAATGGCTATTTACCATTCTGCGCTGGCCTCTGATAATGTGCCACATGTGTTTGCTCTTCAGCCGATGTTCAGGAATTGCAAGAAAAAACGCACGCCTATAGAACAGGAAATAGAAAAAATAACAGGCATGGAGAAAATAGGATTCTATGACGCTCGAATGACCTACAATGAACTGGTGAATCAGGTTAAGACAAGAGGAAAAGAGATCAACTTTGAGGTTGTCGATCTGTCTACGATTTTTGACAAGACACATGAGTGGGTGTTCACTGATTGGTGTCATCTTACCAACGGAGCCAACTATGTAATCGCCAAGGCATTGGTAAACGAAGTGAAGCAACGTATCTTCGGCCTGTCTCTGAAGCCTTCCGACAAACTGCTTGATCCTCTTGATTCATACTTCGCTGATTACGCCAAAGAAGCGAAGGTAACGGTATCAGGGAAACCTAGAGACGACGGCCTGAACATTCTGAAAGGCTATCCTAGTGACAGGGGAATGAAAATTGATCCCGTTCCCGACGGGGTTGTGGTGGATCTTGGCAAGGCGCTCCCCATTTCCCGCTTAAGAATAGTATGGGGAAGCGCACAGACGGTTCCAAAGTCCTGGAAGCTCGAAATTTCCGAGGATGGCAAGAATTGGAAGGACTGGCTCAAGGTAGATAAAACGAATACCGATCCTTACGACCAGTGGCCCGGTTTCGAGTATTACGCAGGCATTGAAACCCCGGCCAGATTCGTAAGGTATTTGCAGGAACCGGATGGAAATGAAATATATTTGAGACAATTAAGTCTTTTCAGATAGCTGTTCAAAGAAATGGACGTTTTCATTGCATGCAATTGATTTTCACATCCATGTTGGTAAACGTGAACATCTCAATCCGGCTTTTCTCGACTATTTCATTGGGCAATATGGAATAACGGCTCTTGAAGCCATGGATGCCCTGAGTCCTGAAAGTTTCTCTGCGTTTCTCGATTCACAGGGAGTCTGTAAGGCGGTGCTGCTTTCTGAATATTCTCCTGAAGTTACAGGGATAGTTCCAGTTGAGTTTACAGTCAAGTTCGCTGGCGATAGTGGGAAACTCATACCTTTCGGGTCCATAAACATCAATTCTGACGTGGATACAGGCGCACAGGCTGAACACGCTCTTGCCACACTTGGTTGCAGGGGGCTGAAGCTCTTACCTTCTTACGGATTTTACTATCCTTACGATCGCCGCCTTTACGGAGCGTATGAAACTGCTTCAAGGTTAGGAGCGGTGGCAATGTTCCATACTGGAACATCATTGTTCCCACGAACCAGAATTCGTTATGCCAACCCTCTTCTGTTGGATGATGTCGCCAATGACTTTCCAAACCTCAAAATAGTCATGTCTCACGGTGGAAGACCGTTCTGGTATGCCGAAGCTGAATGGTTACTAAGGCGTCACTCGAACATGTTCATTGATATTTCCGGGGTTCCGCCTTTGCAACTGCCGAGAAATTTCCCAAAACTTGAAAGACTTTATGATAGGTTCGTTTTTGGTAGTGACTGGCCTAACATCATTTCAATAAAGGATCAGATTGATCAGGTGACCCGGCTTGCGTACAAAGCGGAAATAATTGAGGCCATCCTATATCGAAACGCCGCCGGATTGCTTAATATAGATTGTTTCTAAACACGGAACCAAGCGTTCTTCCTCCGCAATGTAACTTATCCGTAAGCGAAATGTTAAGATATGAGATTATCAGTGTATGACGTCAGCTTCATGTTGGCCATCGCCTGGAATTCTGCGACTCGTAAGGCTTTACACTCCAGACGCTAAGTTTATCCGACCGCTAGAGCTTTCAGGTTAATATCCAAATATTTTGGCGGGGTAGTTTCTTTGACAGCCCTTTTCATGATTTCCATGTCGAATGGAAGAGCTCCTTCCCTTGTGAGTCTGCCTAGCAAAACTACATTTGCGCTTTCGGATAACCCAAGTTCCTTAGCCTTTTGGCTGGCGTCCACAGCAATGACTTTCTCTGTCACTTTGACCAGTTCGGTTATGATTGAGCCAATTGCGGGATATTGATCCATTCCAAGTCTCACCGATAGGGGCTGAAATCTCTGGGTGTTAAATATGATAGTACCGTTACGTTTAAGATATGGCATGGCCCTAAGGGCTTCGAGAGGCTCCAGGGCAATCACGACGTCTGAAGAACCACGAATAATGAGAGGGCTTCCATATATTTTCTTTCCTATCCTGAGGGTTGAGACTACCACGCCACCCCTCTGTGCGAGTCCATGAGTTTCAGATCCAAAAGCTTCCAGTCCGTTAAGTTGAGCGGCATGTGACAGGATGCGCGTCACTGAACCAATCCCAAAACCACCGACCCCACAGGCATATATTCCAAACGTAGATTCCTTCATTGCTCAAACCCTTTTGAAATCTTCTATTCTTTTCATTGGCTTATCTTTTAGCGGGCATGTTTGCACGCAACTTGCGCAGCCGATACACAAGTCGGTATTGATATATACCTTCTGGGCGTCGGTGTTTTCTATTGCCGGACAAGAGAATCCTCTGAGACAATTCTTGACATTCTTGCACACTTCTAAATCTATGCGTAAAGGATTGGCCAAGAGTCCCTTTTTTCGTTCAATTCTAGATCTTCGCAGTGCGCAAGGTTCTTCCTGTATGACTACAGCAACCCCTCCATCCGGGGATTGAGCATAATCGAAGGCCTTTTTCAGCGCCTCTTCGACTTTCGCACAATCGTAAGAAGGTACTCGTTCCACAAATTTAACGCCGAAGGATTTAAGAATTTCATCAATCGATATCTTTGGAGTTGCTCCACCGGCCCCGAAACCACTGTTGGGGTTTGGTTGATGGCCGGTCATAGCTGTTATCCCATTATCCATGACCATAATTACCTGGCGATGTTTGTTGTACACCGCATTGACTATCCCCGGCATCGCAGCGTGGAAGAATGTCGAGTCTCCTACAAAACTGATCACGGGTTCCGAGGGAAATGCTCTGGAAACAGCGCTTGCCGCAGGGGCCCCGGACCCCATGCAATAAAGAAGGTTTCCTAGGTTATAAGGGGGGAGGAAGCCCAGGGAATAGCACCCTATGTCGGCCATGGAAAATGCTTCCTTGTTTTTACCCATTGCCTTTTTTGTAGCGTAAAATGCCGTCCGGTGACCACAACCGGGACACAATTGCGGAGACCTTACGGGGACCGGTATGGAGCTTTCGCAAAAATCGGGATTTGTTTTGATCTCAAGTCGTTCGGAAAGTATGGACGTCACCCTTGTAGGATCATATTCACCGATCATTAGTTCAATTTCATCCGGCAAACCGGCTTTACCCACTATTTTTGTATGGAGTCCGAGTTCATAGCAGAGAACCTTGGTTTCATTCTCCAGAATAGGATCTAACTCTTCCAGGACGTGAACTTCTTTGGAAACGCCCAAAAACTTTCTCACGTCGTCTTTTGGAAACGGATGGGTTATCCCTAGCTTAAGTATTTCGGCGCTTACTCCAAGGTAGTCCAGAGCGCTCATAGTTGATTGAAACGTATGACCATAAGTGATCATTCTAATTCTTGGTTCGCCAGTTCCCAAACGTACGGTCTTGTTGAAACCGAGCGAGTTAAACTCAGTTCCAATTTGGGCAAGCTTTTCAAGCGCCTTGCGTTTCATTGGTGGGAAGGTCCCTGGCAATGGAATATAGCCACCGTCCCGGCGCATTGTCTCGTTATCCCACTTGAGTTCAATGTTGGAAACGCCCCTCTCTCCAAAAATCACGGGTCCAGTCTGGTGACAGTTACGAGTTGTGGCCCTGACAAAAATAGGGGCCTGGTATTTCTGGGACACTCTCATCGCAGTAACAAAAAAATCCTTGGCCTCTTGAGGGTCAGAAGGCTCAACGAAAGGGACGTAGGCAATGCGTCCGTAATAGCGGTTATCCTGCTCATTCTGTGAACTGAGATGTCCAGGATCATCTCCCAGAATTACTACGAGTCCACCTGGCATTGTCATATATGAGAGCTGGACCGCTGTGTCGGCGGCAACATTCAATCCCACCGACTTCATCCAACATACTGAGGGCCTGCCAACAATCGCGGATGTTGCTGCGATTTCCAGCGCAACCTTTTCATTGGTTGAGATTTCGAAGTAAATACCGGCTTGCCCAGCGATTTCCAAAAGGGCGTTAGCCATCTCAGCGGTAGGGCTACCAGGGTAACAGGTCGCAACTTGAACTCCACTTTCAATCATGCCTCTTACGAAAGCGTAATTACCAAGTAAATTTGCCTTAGTCCCTGATTCCGCCAGTAGAATATCGTATTCTGACATGCCAGTTCTTAACCATCCTTAGTTACTTCAAATTTTGAGAAGGCTTTGCTAAGGAGTATCATGCCCGGAAGTCTTCATGTCAAGAGCGGTATAGAAGCCAACTTCTAACTTTCAGAAACGGCGCCCCTAAATACCGACACGATTTCCTCCGCTGATTTTTCCCACGAAAAATATCTAGACCTTTCGAGCCCCTTCTCGATGAAAAAAAATCTTGAAGATTGGTGTTTTTCCATTCTGATCAAGGCCTCTGAGATCTCGTCAACATTTTCAGGGTCCACGATAACCGATGCGTTTCCACAGATCTCGGCTAAAGAACCTCTTGTTGAGGTTATAACCGGGCATCCGCAGGCCATTGCCTCAACAATAGGCAGTCCAAAACCCTCAAACAAGGAAGGGAAAATTAAGGCCGTAGCAGACCTGTACAGGGCCACGACGTCCTCATCATCCACGGATCCTAGAAAATTAATTCTTTCCCCTAGTCCTGGCACTGCCGAAAGGCGCCTGATCGAGTCAGTAAAAGCGCTCTTTCTTCCGACTATGACCAGATTTTGGTCTGAAGTCCCAGCGATTTTTATGAATGCCTCTATCACTCTTGGTGTGTTTTTGTACGGCTTACCGTTTGTTACATGCAGGAAAAAACGGTGTTTTGTGAGACCGAATTTTTGTATCAGTTCATTAACTTGACTCTCTTCGGCAAAACTTGTGAAAGACTTGTCTATTCCATGGTAGATCACCCGGCAGTCGCATTCCCTGTTAGGCCAAAATCGTCCCAAGTCATCTAAAGTCGAATGTGAAGGAACGATTATTTTGCAGGCCCGTCTCACTGAAAGTTCCACCAAAGTCCTGAAATAAATCTTGCCAACGAGCATTCTGACTGGTCTGCCCTGGGCCTGAGTCCAAACCCTGTCAAACCACATGGTGTCATGCAGAGTTATGACCCCTGGTGTTTTCATCCTTAAGGGCTGAAGCATGAAAGGGCTGAAAAAAAGGTCCGCTTCAAACTTGTCCACTATTGGACCAAGCCCAAAGAGGGTGTAAGGGTGAATGTGCCGGTATGGAATGTCAACCATTTCGGCATGTCCCCTGAGCTTATCTCTAATAGTCTCTGAGATGTCGGTTCGGACCAATACGGTTAAGGATAGCTTGTGTTTTCTGTCTGAGATGGATCTGATGATATTGATTGCAGAGCGACCAGTGCCATCAATCTGATTTGATATGCATCTACCATCAATAACGACCCGCATCAATTATATACCCACTTGTTTCAGGAGCAAATAGCTTGGGGTTTGGGTATCAGTGGCGTGAAACAAGAAACTCACGCCTTGATCTTTTTTATGGAAATATTTATTAACAGCCCGCTACAGGTTTCTTGGGGGCCTGTTTCCTTGGTGTCGACGTGTCCAATGGCTTCGACTTCGGTTGTTCCTTGACAGCGGAGGCTGATTCCGGGACCTCCGTTACCCGACCACCGCTTTGAGTCGATTCAATACCGCCGTAAAGTACCTTTATAGGTCTGGACGTCTTTTGAGCCAGGATCCCGCCTATGGCCATAGCGATAGTTCCGTCACGGTCCATTAAAATCAAAGGACCTACACCAACCAGGTAGGCCGGATCTGTGGACACATCCGCTGGATCTCCATGAATAGCCCCTGGCAGGGTTTCTTCTCTGAATTGTTGTTCCGGTCTAATATCTACAAGTGTAAATGTCCCGGGAAGATCCTTTATGAGACGATTGAGCTCCTCTGATGACATACGCTCAGGCAGGGCAACCTGCTTCTTGGGGACAGCGTTTGCCGGGCTGGACCCCCCAGATTTCGTAGCCTCTATAACCGGCAACCCGGCTTTGATCCAGGCTTCGCTGCCGCCATTAAGACTTTCCGCTCTTTTAAATCCCTCTCGTTCCAGTATCCCTAGGGCCAGGCTTGAGCGGTAAGCCGAATTGCATACCACCATTACAGGTTGGTCCGGATCAAGCTGACGGGAGAGACTAGCCAGCCTATTTAGCGGCAGATTCAGAACAGCGCCTATACGCATCGCCATCCATTCGGATGGTAATCGCACATCTACTATTAAGGGGGATTCTCCATTTTGCATGAGGCCGTAAAGTTCTTTCGGAGTCATCAACTTACCGACAGTTACAGGTAGCCCGGCTTTTTCCCACGAGTCGAATTTGATTACATCGGCCGAATATCCTACCCGATGAAGTCTGTGAAGGCTTTCCTTTAATTCGGCTTCGTCGCCAACAAGCGCGAGTTTTGCGCCCCAGGGCACAATTGTTCCCACC
>Ga0194044_10000356_pt1 | contig 22582 bp, 15 predicted proteins | sample JunL4417m_MetaG_FD_155460 | JGI IMG/M metagenome (GOLD analysis project Ga0194044, IMG submission 155460) | Anoxic zone freshwater microbial communities from boreal shield lake in IISD Experimental Lakes Area, Ontario, Canada - Jun2016-L442-17m | ecosystem: Environmental > Aquatic > Freshwater...
CAGTGCGGCAATTGTGATGATATGTGCATGGCCGCACTGGGGTGCGGCGCTCCCAGGCGCATCCCGGCAAAAAGTGTCAACTACTTTTATGGTAATATGAAGGATGCCCATATAGTCTAATGTTTAGTGTTTTGCAACACAAAATTTCTATGGTAATATTTACCATTTATTATCATATTTTAGAATAATTTGGTTGTTTTTTACTGGCAAGTACATTATTCATATTATGGTATCTGTGTACTTGACGGACAACAGCCCCGCAGGAGAGGCGACATGCAAAATGAAGAAGTCTTAAAACTTAAAGATTTGGCCGCCTTGCTCAAAGTCGGAGAGAAGACGGTTTACACCATGGCCAAATCCGGCGAGCTGCCTGCTTTTAAGGTAAGGGGTCAATGGCGGTTCTCCCGAAAAGATATCGATTCCTGGATCGAACAACAGAAACATTCAACCCAGAGTTTCAGCCGGATCCAGCATAATTGAATTTTACCCCCTGTCTACGGAGTTTATTATGATCAAAAAGAATAAAAAGCCGGCCGAAAATACGATTCCAGCGGGGTACACTCTCGATTACGTTTCCGGCAAACAGGTCAAGGAAACGAAAAAAGAGTTGGTCCGCCAGCGGGTTGTTCGCGCCCTGATTCATGAATACGGATTCTCGCCGGAAGACATGGAGCTGGATTTTTCTATCGGCAAGCGTAAGAAAGTGGATGTCGCCATCTTCCACCATGGCAAGTACCACACGGTTGAAAACCTTGGCCGTGCCGTGCTTTGCCGTCAGGAACCAAACGTTGGGAAGAATGCCATCCGCATTCGTGATTTTGAGCAGGCCGCAAAAGACCTCGACGAGATAGAAAGCATCATGTGCGAGGTCGAGGCCGTGCAGTATGGGTTGTGGACCGCAGGTGCTCGCATCTGTCGACCTGCCGGTTGAAGCCTTCATCGCCGAGGCGAACGTCAACATCCTCACCAGCCTATTGTTCCTTCGCCGTAAAAGCGAAGAGGAAAAACGATCGGAAGCCCTTGGCGGCATTGAAGAGTACCCAGTTTTTATGGCCGTGGCCGATAAGGTCGGTTTCGACCGCCGTGGCAACAAGCTCTACAAACGTACGCCGGACGGCGAAGAGATTATCGAGCCCAAGCAGCATATTGAACGCATCCGCATCGGTGGGCGATTCGTCGAACGGACCCTGACCCGCAGCGAGAAAATAGAAGACAACGATCTTCCGGTCATTGCCGAGAAATACCGCGAATTTCTCAAGGAGCAAGAAGGATGAGCGGACCCGTACACTACCATAACGGACAATTCCCTCCGAGTGATCTGGATTGGGGCAGACTTGTTCCGCTGATCGGCCCTGCCAATGCGGCTGTTGCCCGCTATGACGGGATGCTTGCGGCCATTCCGAATGCCCATGTGCTGCTAAGCCCCATGACGACACAGGAGGCGGTGCTTTCATCACGCATCGAGGGGACCCAGGCGACAATGGGCGAGGTTCTGGAATATGAAGCTCGCGGGGACACGAACGAGCCGACAACCGCCAAGGAGACGGATATCTGGGAGATTCTCAATTATCGCAAAGCCATGCGAGCGGCGACAGAAAGAATGAAGACGCTGCCTTTATGCCAGAGAATTGTCCTGGAATGCCATGAAATCTTGCTGAACAGCGTCCGTGGTCACGGCAAATCTCCAGGCCAGTATCGGAAAATTCCCAATTGGATCGGGCCTCCGGGTTGCGCCATTGAAAATGCTCGTTTTGTGCCGATTGATGCGCAATATCTCCCCGAAGCGAGTCACGCTGGGAAAAATTCATCCATACGGAAGCTCCGGATCGACTGATCCAGTTGTCCCTGCTCCATGCGGAGTTCGAAGCCCTCCATCCATTTCTGGACGGCAATGGTCGTCTGGGGAGGATGCTGATCCCTTTGTTTCTCTATCAAGCCGGTATCATTCAACAGCCGATGTTCTACATCAGCGCTTACCTGGAAAGCCATCGTGATGAATATTATGAGCATTTACTCTGTGTTTCCCGCGATAACGATTGGAATGGCTGGTGTGCCTTTTTTCTCAAAGTGGTCCAGATCCAGGCCGAGGGGAACCTCTCGAAGGCTCAGGCGATTCTGAATCTATACAACCGCATGAAAATTCGCTTTGCCGATCTGACCCATTCCCAGTACGCCATTCATGCGCTGGATTGGGTTTTTGAACGACCAATCTTTAAAAGTTCAGATTTTGCTCGTTCCAGCAGTATCCCCACACCAACAGCCAAAAGAATCCTGACACTTCTTAAAGAAGATGGAATTCTTAAGGAAATCCTGTCCGGAAGCGGACGCCGTGCCGCCACTTTTGCTTATCCTGAACTTTTAAATATCGCGGAAGGATATGATGCCTTTTGAGGATCATCAATTAGCTGCTAATCATCTTGTGGCTCATAAAACGTAAAATATGAGCCACAAGTTTCGTTTTGGCTATTTCATGATCCACAAATAAATGATCGAGTGAATATAGACTGCGAACTGGCATAATTTTACGTTTTTGATCCCCCGCCCCAACCCTCCCCCGCTGGGAGAGGGAGTTTATGAAAAGCGCAGATTATGCCAGTTAGCAGTATAGCAAAAAGCTCCGTTGGTAATGAAGTACTTGTTCCTGATGGAACTATTCTTGTTGCAGCTCAAGGCACCCTTGGAGAGAGTGAACTGTTTTGTCGCTCTGAATACATTACGGGGAAAAACCTTGAAAGAGCATATTCTCAGCATTTCTTAAGAGTAATATCCGATGAAAATATAATTAAACACGGCGCTCTATTTGCTTTCATGCGTTCTGAAACGGCGTTTCGAATGCTTCGTTCAGCTTCAACCGGGAGCAAGCTACAGGACTTCCATTATAATGTGCTGCCTTCGATACCAATTCCGTATCCTGAGGAGGATGTTCGTACTCGTTGCCATGAATTGATTGTTGAAGCTTATATAGCGAGAGAAAAAGCCATTGAGCTTGAAGACGAAGCCCGCACCATCGTCGAACGCACCATTGAGGAGGGAGGCCGCTAATGGCGAAGGTCATCCCCATCGGGCAACCCGCAAACGAATCTGAACGCCAGGCTCTCGGTTTCCTTCGGAACCATCTGCCCGATGGCTGGCTGATCTTCCACAACTTCGAGATGCGTCAGGGTGAGGAGGTGTTCGAAATAGACATCGCCATTCTTGCGCCTCACGCGGTCTATCTGGTGGATGTCAAAGGGACGCGGGGCAACATCGATGTGTACGGCTCCAAGTGGTATCCCGAGGGGCGGCAGCCCTTCTTCTCGCCTCTGGCCAAACTGCGCAGCCACGCCAAAACGATGGCCTCCATCATTCGGGAAAGCAACGCCGGCCTGATTGAACTGCGCAAGGCCCATGTTCATGCCACGGTGCTGCTCACCGCCGATGATGCCACCGTGTTCGACCAGACGGGCATCGACAGCCCGGACGTAACCGACTTCAAGCACTGTCTGAAATATTTCCACGACCCAAGCCACATCCCGAACAACCGGCTGGACAACATCACCCGCTTCCACTCCCAGATTGCCAAGGCGATTACCGGAAATGCCAAGCCCAAGAGCGCCGCCCTGGTGTTCCGCGACTGGCAGGTGGAAGAGAAGCTGGGCGGCACCGACCGCTACACCGAATATCGCGCCAAGCATAATCTTTTGGGAAAGAGCGGTGGCATGGCGCGTCTGCGGGTGTATCAGGCAGATCCCTACCAGGATGAAACTGCCCGCAAGGAAGAGTTCAAGAAGATCAGCAACGCATATCGCGCTGTGGCCCACATGCCAACCCATGCCAATGTGCTGGCTGTGAAGGACCTCTTCGTCACCGACGATGAAGATAAGGTGGTGCTGGTTATCGAGGACCTGCCCAGCCAGGCGCTTCGTCTGCACATCAACAAGGCATCTCTGGCGCTGATCTTCGACCAGAAACTCCAGGTGATGCGTGACGTGCTGTCGGCCCTGGACCATGCGCACCGTCATGAAGTGATCCACCGCAACCTCACCCCGGATGCCATTCTGGTGACCAAAGGCGGTCAGGCCCGCGTGACCGGTTTCGATTTCGCCCGGGTGGGCAAGAACCGCACCTCCACCATTGCCGTTCAAGTGGTGGATGATCTGGAAGCGGCCTATCAGGCCCCGGAGTGCTTCAAAGACCCGACCCAGGCCAGTATCGCCTCCGACATCTATGCTTCCGGACTCATCTTTTACGAGCTGCTGACCGGGGAATTGCCCTTTGAAAACGTTGACCAGATGATGGAAGCCGACGGCAAGTTTCCGATGAAGCCCTCGGAACACAAGCCGGATCTGCCCAAGGGCATCGACACATGGCTGCAGAAGTTCTGCGAGTTTGACCCCGAAGACCGTCATGTCAGCGCGGCAGTTGCCCGCAAGATACTGGATGATCTGATTCTGCCCGAGGCGAAAAACGACGATCTTTCTGATAGTCCTGGCTCGGCTGTGGCGCTGCCGCAGTTTCCCGACAACCTGACCAACCTGCCACAGGATTTCATTCTGGCGGATCGATTCCGGATTCAGAAGAAACTGGGCAGTGGCGGCTTTGGCGTTGCATACAAGGTGTTCGATTCCCTGGGAGATGTCGTTCGGGTCATCAAGCTGGTGACCAAAGATCGCCGCAGCGTTTACGAGCGCCTGCGCCGCGAATACAAGACCCTGACCAATCTGCCCGACCATCCGCATGTGGTGAAAGTGATATGGGCGGATCGCATGGCCGATGCCAAGCAGACACCTTATATCGTGTTCGAGTATGTGGAAGGACTGGATGTCTCGGACCTGATCGATACCGAGGCGCTGTCGCTGGAAGATTCGGTGTGCATCGTGCGCGAAGCCGCCGAGGGACTATATCACCTGCACAAACATGGGGTTTACCATCAGGATGTCAAGCCGTCCAATCTGCTGTGGACGGACAAGGGTGTTCGCATCATCGACTTTAATGTCGCCGTCACCGAGAACGACGAGGCTCATGGCGGCGGCGGAACGCGACGGTATCTACCGCCGGATTACGACTACTCGTCCGAGCCTGATGCCTCGGATCGCATGGACCGTGATTTCTACGCCCTGGGCATTTCGTTTTATGAGTGTCTGACCGGGAAGTACCCCTTCGACGAGCCTACACCGCCGATCAATACCCAGCCCAAGGACCCCAAGCAGTTCAAAGGCTGCGCCGATCTAAGCACTTCTCTGGTCAATGTGCTGGTGAAGATGATCGCCCCGGAGCGCAAGGCTCGCTTCGCCTCGGCAGAAGAGTTCCTGACGGCATTGGCCGAAGTTAAACGCTATCGCTCGGTGCTGACCACCGGTGAAATCGGCGCCGGTCCAAAGACGGTCTCGAAGTTGGATTTCGAATCGACTATACCCAATACCAACCCCTTTGTTACCCATCTGCTGACCCTCTACAGCCAGAGCCAGGTGTCCAATGCCGGCACCCGTGGCTTGGACGAGGTTGGCAAGGCCACCTATGTGCCGACCTTCCTGGATGAGAAACTCAAGCCCGCGCTGCTCAAGGGTGAATTCCGATTGGTGATCATCAGCGGTAACGTGGGTGATGGAAAAACCGCGTTCATTCAGCAATTCGAGGCCTTTGCCGAAACCAAGGGCGCACAGATGCAGCACGGCGCCAACGGCGCCGTTTTCCAGCTAAAGGGGCACGCCTACCAGAGCAATTACGACGGCAGCCAGGATGAAGGCGACGAGCGCAATGATACCGTGCTGCAGAAGTTCTTCTCCCCCTTCGGGGGTAAGGACGCATCCGGCTGGCCAGAGAATCAGACGCGCCTGATCGCCATCAACGAGGGCCGTTTGGTCGATTTCTTCCTGGAACACGAGGATGAGTTTCCGCTGCTAGCTAATCAGATACAGCAAGGTTTGGCCGGAGCTGCTCCCGAAGGCGGCATCGCCATCATCAACCTCAACCTTCGCTCGGTGGTCGCCAAACCCAAAGAAGATCAACCCTCGATTCTGGAGCAATTAATCGTCCGCATGTCCCGGCAGGAATACTGGCAGGCCTGCGAACAGTGCGACCTCAAGGGCAAGTGTTACGCCTACCACAATGCCCGGACTTTCCAGGATACAGTTGCCGGACCCAAGGTGATTGAACGTCTGAAGATGCTCTACACCATTACCCATCTGCGCGGCCGCTTGCATATCACGATGCGTGATGTGCGTTCGGCGTTGGCTTTCATGCTGGTGGGCGCCCGCGACTGCGACGGCATCCATCAGCTTTACCAGAATGGCGGTGAGGAGAATCAGAACCGTATCCTCGACGGTTTTTACTTCAATTCCTGGCTCGGCGGCGGCAAAGGCTCTAATGACCGTCTGATTTCACTGCTGCGCGAGATCGATGTCGCTGAAGTCAGTAACCCTGATCTGGACCGTGAATTGGGATTCCTGAATCCCAAGACCAAGACGATGAGCAGATTCTCGTTCGCCGAGCGCGCAGGGTATGACGATGAACTGGTCGAGACGTTGTTCCACAATCTGCCTCGCGATTACGCGTCGAAGAACCGTCTCCGGCTGATCGCCAAACACCGGAGTTACCTTTCTCATATGCGTCGCCGTCATTTCTTCGAACGTCGCGACATGAACTGGAAGAAGATGCTGCCTTATAAAAGCATCGATCCTTTCCTGAATGCTATTGAGCAGCCTGGCGCAAAAAGCGCTGATGAGGTTACTTCCATTGGAGATCAGGTTGCCCTTAGAATTCGTCAGGTTGAAAAAGGCACCATCAACAGCTATCGACTTTTTGCTGGTGAAAGATTCACGTTGACCACTGACCGGAATGGAACTTCCACCCCATTTTTGGAATGCCTACCCCAAATGCTGATCCTCAACTATGACTCAGGAGACGGCCATCGGGCGGCCCTGCGAATTACACTTGATTTGTATGAGATGCTGGTGCGCCTGGTTAATGGCTATCGTCCCTGCATTGAGGAGTTGAACGGATATTATCTCAGTTTAGCGGTATTCAAGAATAGACTGGCCGCCGTTCCCTACAAAGAGGTTTTGTTGACAAAAACCGGTCATCTCTTTTATGAAATCAACCTCGGAAGTGACCGTTCGCTCAGCATGAGGGTATCGGCAAAAGGGGAGCCTTATCATGTCAGTTAAAGGACGGGACAAGGAATTCCGCACACCGAAGGTCACGTATGTGGACTTCAAACATATTGAAATGGACCGAGTTCTCACGATGCTGTTTCCCCGATTGAAATATGATGGTTACGGCAGCAGACATCCTCCACGGGGAGGGGATTTATCGGTCGATGAATTTCTCCAGGACTTTCTTGAGCATCCCGAATGGTTTTCCGGTTTTGACAAACACCCGGACATCGTCCGGAGCTGGATTGAGACGGACTTGATGGAATAGCAGCATTTTGGACCGGCGAGCCTTGCGCCTGAACCTTGAAGCCTTCAAACGTCGTCTGCGTGAAATCGGCTTCTACGAGGATCTGTCGGATGCCTATGTGACCCAAAAGGTATCCCCTCGCTATGCAATTGAGAGAAGAGATGGAGCAGATAAGAACGGGAGGCACGCATGAGTAACGCGTTCACCCAAATAGCCCAGGACAAATTGAATGCGGCGGTTGCCGGCTTGTTGTGCCCCCTTATCGATGCGATCATGGGGGACCGTGGCCCAGGTCACTGCATGCGAGTCACAGATATCGATAATGATGTCATGGAAACCGTTTGCAAGGATCTGCGCCGGATTCGGACTGATGGCAATATTTTTATCCTTGGCAGTCATGAGCAAGAAGGAATGCCTTTTCGGGTAACCTCCACCAAGCTGGTGGAGCTACGTAATCCCGATGCAAATGGCCAATTGCGCCAGCCCCTGCTGGTCTTTATCCCTACCGCGCTGCGTACCAGCGCTGAGGATTCCTTCGGTGTCGCCACGTTTGAAGAGATAACCTTTACCACCATCTACGAAGATATTATCGATTCACTGATAGATAGGCTGGCGGCAACATTGGTCGGCCATGTATGTGATCTTTTCGAAATTCTCTCAGAGGCGGAATGGCTTTTTGCCGATGATATTTCCCGGGTTAGATATCTGCTCACGGCAATGGAAAACGGCATTGATGGGGAAACGCTTGGAGCAAGCCTGTATGAACTGACGTTGATTCCGGACTTCAAGCTTTTTGCTGATCCCGGGATGGTCATGGGCAAAATTCGGCGAAACCTGGACTCCGTCCGGAATCTGATGACTTCCCATAAATCTGCACGAGGGCGCATCGCGGATTTGGGCCTTAGCGACAAGGCATTGGAATCTCGTCTGTTCACCTACTTTGAGAAATATGACATCCAGGAACCGGAAGCCTGGACACCCCCCATCGCTACGGACAAGAGTTGGTGGTGCATCTCTTTCGACAAGTGGACTTTCCAGGAAGAGCTTTCCCTGGACAACACCCTGCTGACGGTATTGGAAACCGACTTACCAGTCGTGCAGGAGAATGAAATCAACGACCAGCTAACCGGCCTTATCGGACAGCAGGTGCTGGTTCCTAACGAACGGCATAAGATGAACGTGGTCTTTGAGGTGAATCCTCACCCGGGTAAAGTCAGCGGCCTAGATCACTTTACGGTACAGATCGTTTCACAGAACGATGGCCCGGTTGGAAAATCCAAGAAGGTTAAAGCCTGGAAGCCGAATCGTCTTCAGTGTACGAGCAACCTTGCCAAACTCAACAAGATCGAATTTGAGGAGGGTTGGCACTTCATCCGGGTTCTTCCATGGACCGCCGATGGAGACCCGATTCCGCTGGTAGTTGATTCCATCTCGGAGTCCGCCAAGCGTTCTTATGAGAGTGAGCCGTTCTATGTCCTCCCGGGTGGAAACATTGAGGAAGAGCCGCCTCAACGGGCGATCCCTATCGAACAGAGTCTTGAACATGCCCGATTCCGCCTGCAACTCACCGCACTGGGGGATGAGCGCAATCCCGATGATATAGCCATAAGCGGAGTTTCGTGGACTGAAGGCGGGCGCACCAAAAAGGCTTCACGCCAGGAAACCATGCTAGCCAAATGAACGTCTTTAATCCCGGAGCCGGGTCAGTCATTGCAGATACCTTGTTGTCGCTACAACAAAGGCGCGAACACGCTGACCTGCGCTACGACATTCGACTGTTTACATCAGACCCAGATGCACCAGTGCTGGGTGAGTCACTTGAATCGATGGTTCGCCCGGGAGCAACCGTTAACGAAGCGGCCGATGCCTTTGCAACCTCTACCGGCAGTCATCTGTTCTCAAAACTGAATCTGGCCAAACACGCGATTTCCGAATTCCATGCGAACGCAAAAGATTTTCCTGCCCACATCAGTGTCTTGCTGGATGCATTTCCCGCCGAGGAGCTCTCCATTGCCGAAAAGCCTATGGGGATCACTCCGCTGCACGGACTGATACAGGATTTCGACACAGAGTTTATTGACGATGATTCCGGAACTTTCTGGAATAAGCGACCTGTTGTCGGCCGATGGCGAGCAATCGGTTCAGATTTTGGCGAACCTGCGCTCCCTGTCAGGGCAACTTGCTTTGAAACTGATTTCAGCATCGACACAGCAAGCGGAAGCATTGGGTCTGGCTTGGCTCTACCTTGAATATCAGGGCGCACTGATCAACCAGATCATTGTGCCTATGGATGCTCATACTGACCTACATCGTGCGAGTGGTGAGGCTGATGACATCAACGATGCCATCAGCCTGCAGCGTACAGATCTGGCGTTGTTCGACCTCGACCTGACTTCAAGAACTATCACCTGCAACCTGATTGAGGTGAAATGCTACTCTCAGGTGGGGGATTTTGCTGCTTTCAACCAGCTCAAGGAGCGGATTTCCTCTCAAATCAACCAGAGCGAGCGCATACTGCAACGCCACTTCGATCCGGCGCTTAAAAAGCCGGACCGACCGGATAGGCTACTCAAGAGCCGAGAGCTGGCGCAGATCCTTCGATTTTATCTTGAGCGCTCCCTGCGTTACGGCATTTTTGACGTGACCGCCGCACAGGAAGCACGAGGTCTGCTGGAATCGATTGAGCAGGGTTACTCACTTCAGTTCCGACGCTGCGCACTGATCTTTGATTTCGAAAAGAACGGCACCGAGTCGCCCGACAACGAGGTCGGCATCGAATTTCATCGTATCGGCAAATATCTTATCCATGCCTTGCTAGAAAACTGCCGCAAACCCGTGTCGGTTGAGATTGAGGAGAAATCTACTACGATTCTCCTCAGCGAACAGTTTATCCCGAACGTGCCAAAACTCGAGACGGCAGCCTTTATTGCGCCAAAACGTGAAAGGTCAATATCTTGGACAGTGGACGAACTTTGGGAGGAATCGGAATCAGAACCCGCTACCAAGGAGCCGGAGATATTAGTTGCTTCTGAAGAAGACGGCAAGGATGATACACAAGCCGTTGCGGTCGAGCCTAAAACTTCTCTTGAATCAAAAGAGAACGAACCTCGAGAACCGGAGCCGGATCAGCAGAAGCCGCCCCTTGCGGCTGTCGGCTTCGACATTATGCTTGGTGTAAACGGAAACTCACCTCAGTACGGCTTACTTGGGGAGGCAGCCGGCAGAAAAATTGCCTTAGATCTGAATCACACCCATACAATCAGTCTCTTTGGTGTCCAGGGCGGGGGCAAGAGCTATACACTTGGCACGGTGATTGAGATGGCTTCCATGCCAATCGAGTACATTAACGTTCTGCCAAGCCCGCTCGCCACGGTCATTTTTCATTATAGCCCAACGCAAGATTATGCTCCTGAGTTCACCTCGATGATCAATTCGAACTCAGTGGATGAAGAAACACGCATACTCAGTGAGCGTTACAAAGCGAGTCCCGAAGCCTTGAAAGATGTCTTGATTCTCACACCCGCCAACAAGGTTAGTGAACGCAGAACCGAATACCCCGACATCGAAGTGCGGCCCATTGCTTTCTCTGCCTCTGAGTTGAAGGCTGCCCACTGGAAATTCCTCATGGGCGCAATTGGCAACCAGAGCATGTATATGCGCCAGATCAATCTCATCATGCGCGGCCTTCGTGACAACTTGTCCATGGACACGCTCCGTACCGGCATTGAGAAATCCGGACTTTCTGACCATTTGAAGGAGCTGGCGCAGACACGCCTGCTGTTTGCCAGTGAATATATTGATGACAATCAGCGCCTTCAGTATCTGATTCGCCCTGGCCGCTTGATCATCGTGGACCTTCGCGACGAATACATCGAGAAAGATGAAGCACTTGGGCTATTCGTGGTGATGTTGCAGATTTTCTCCGAAGCAACCTATCAAGGGGGTACCTTCAACAAACTTGTTGTATTCGACGAGGCCCATAAGTACACTGAGAACGATGACCTTGTTTCTGGTTTGGTCGACGTCGTTCGCGAGATGCGACACAAAGGGACCAGCATCATGGTCGCATCACAAGATCCGCCATCGGTCCCCGTGTCGCTGATTGAGCTTTCCTCACACATTATAATGCACAAGTTCAATTCCCCGGCTTGGCTCAAACATATCCAGAAGGCCAACGCGGCCCTCGGAGAGCTGACTTCAGACAAGATGAGCCACCTTGGCACAGGAGAAGCATATGTGTGGTCGAGCAAGGCATCCGACGATTCATTCATCCGGGGCGCGGTGAAGATCAAGTGTCGACCTCGTGCCACACAGCACGGCGGCAGTACCAAGACTGCCGTGGGACGGCAGTATGGATAACAACTTTTTCCGAGTATTGAGAATTGATTGAAATTGAAACCAGCAAATTAATCAGGAGGATGATCCATGTTTGATCCTAAAAAATTCACCGCCCCAACCGCCAAGCCGCTTCCCGTCGTTCTGCTTCTTGATGTCAGTGGCAGCATGTGCGGAGATAAAATTGACAATCTGAACAAGGCTGTTGAGGACATGCTGGACACCTTTGCGCAGGAAGAAAAAATGGAAACGGAGATTCTTGTTTCCGTGATCACTTTCGGAAACCAGGTTGAACTACACGTTCCCTACACCAAGGCATCACAGGTGCAATGGAAAAGTCTGCTGGCGGATGGCATGACACCAATGGGAACCGCTCTCAAAATGGCCAAAGCCATGATTGAGGATAAGGAGACCACTCCATCCCGTGCTTACCGTCCGACTATCGTTTTGGTTTCAGACGGGCAGCCTAATGACATCTGGGAAAAGCCGCTCGATGACTTCATTTCCGAAGGGCGTTCTTCCAAGTGTGATCGCATGGCGATGGCTATCAGGCGTGATGCAGATGAGACGGTGTTGAAGCGCTTTATTGAAGGCACTCCTCATGACCTTTTTTATGCTGAAAACGCCGGGCAGCTTCATGAGTTTTTCCGGCGGGTGACAATGTCGGTGACAATGCGTACCCAGTCAAAGAACCCGAATGTAGTACCGGCCTCGTCGGAGATCAAGCTGGACGGTGGCGGCGTCAATTCGAATACCACCGGGAATACGGCCGGATCGTCGAATGATGAAGGTTACTGGTAATCAATAATTTGAAGGTGAATCATGCCACAGGCAATCGGCGATCCTGATGAACTTGACCGTTTCGCACAGTCTTTGACGCAGTGCAATAGGAATATTTTAAGGACTTGAAACAGACAATCGTGCTGTTTTCACCGATCGTTTGAAAAAACAGGTTAGTTGGTTCCGTCCGTACATAAATGGGGAAAGTTTATGAAGAAATATTTAATGACATGGTACGGAATGACTGATTTCAGGGCCTCACTCGGATTAGAAAAAACAACCGGACCAGTTCTGGGGGCTTTACTGGCGGAAGACTACACAGATGTGGTTATTCTCGGTTTCACAAACCCGGATAAATCAGGGAACGAAGTTGATGCATTCCAGCAAAAAAACGTGGGGATAGAAAACTCTGACCCGGCAACTGCGAGACAGTTTTTTGATCTGTTTTCAAATACAGAGGGAGCACACAGCCATTTTATTCATTGGCTTCAAAAGCAACTTCTGGGTGCCGGGAATAAAGTCGTTGTACACTTTCATCCTGTATACCTGCAACATATCAATGACACTGAAGGTATTTACGAGGCTGCAATACAATCCCTGAATGCTGTTTCAGCGGAGGAAGGTGAAAAGCTGGTAACGCTCTACCTGAGTCCCGGGACCCCTGTTATGGCTTTTGTCTGGGCTTTTGCGGCCCTGAGACACCCTAATTTGAAAAAGCGACTTATCGCATCATCTCAAGCCGAAAGACCGCCGGAAAAAATCGTATTACCGAACGAGTGGCTGGAATGGCATGGAAAACAGGTCAGAACAACGAAAACTGATCCTGAGCAGTATGACATCATCTTCCATCTGTTTGGCGAACAACGAATGCCTAACCTGCTTGGTGTGATCCAGTTTTCAAGCAGCAAGCACATTTTTGTGAATTCCGAACAGTTTCCCGCCGATGTCATGAAGCAGTTTCTCGGCAAAGCCGAATACGGTGAAATTTCTGTGGACCCGTACGATCCGGAAAATGTTCGTTCCACAATTTTGGACCAGATTGCGAAAATGCCGGCCAACATTCGGATTGGCTTCAACTTAACGGGTGGGACCAAGTTGATGTATGCTGGTGCTCTTGCCGCCTGCCGAAAGGTGAATGCGACACCATTCTATTTTAACAGCCGAAACAACAAGGTTATTTTCCTTAATGATTTTGAGTCAGTCGATACAAGACTAATTTCATCCGTTGAGACATTTATCAAACTCAATGTGAATAATTTGTTTATTTCAAAACCGGGCTACTGGGAGGAAATACCAGGGATTAACTTACCAGAAAGAAAAAAACTAACTTTTGAACTATGGAAAGGTCGTTCAAAAATTTCAAAATTTTATAAAGAACTATTGGAACATGGATCAAAATATAATGATAATCCCAAACCGTTTAGTTTTTCAAAGAATGATATTTCTGTCAAACTTTCTGCACTTAATGGAGTGCTGACGCATGAAATAATGGACTGAAATCTATTATTTCAATGTATTAGCTGATTTTGTGTATGAATTACTTGCGACAAAGTTTTTTCTGAACACCTTGCAAACTGCCAGTTTAACTGCCTTTGAAAAGTCGTGCGTCAGCACTGCACTTAATGAAGCAGAAATTCACATGGGCTCGAATGTATTTCAATTTAAATACTGGCCCAATTTCGCACATTATTTGTGTGGTGGCTGGTTAGAAGAATACACCTATCTACGTCTTCAATCACTGGTTAAGGCGGGTTGGATCAAAGATATTCGAATTGGGTTAGAGGTTTCTTTTAAAGAGGATCATCCCGATAACGTGTCATTGGGATATAGAGAGCAACTTAGCAGCCTTTTTGGGGATACATATCAGGAGCTTGATATCGCTTTCACTGATGGACGGCGACTCTATGTTATCGAATGTAAAGCTGGCAATGTGAACAGCGAACATGTTATGAAGCTCCAGAATATTGTCCGATATAAGCAGGAACTCCCCAACTGGCTCGCGGCGATACCCGAAGAGTACAAGCAGTTGCGGCTTTTCCATTATGCCAATACCGGTTCGACACGCCACCGCCTGTTAGCGCTCTCGAAATGCGCCTCCATCCTCGCCCGCCTCCACAGCGCCGGGTTGGTCTATGGCGACATTTCACCAGAAAACGTGTTCGTCGGCGATGGCGATTCCCGCGAGGTCTGGTTGATTGATGCCGACAACCTGCGCTTTGAAATGAGCGAAGGCGACAACGCGGTGTATACGCCACATTACGGAGCGCCGGAAATCGTTCAGGGACACGACCAATCCCGTCCACGCACAGATTGCTGGACGTTCGCAGTGATGGCTTTTAGGACGCTCGCGCTCTGTCATCCGTTCATTGGAAAAAAGGTGTTGGAACCCGATAATGACGAAGGCGGATGGGATGCCGAACCATCAGCGGATAGTGTGCACGCCGATTTGGACGAACAGGCATACGCCGGCTATTTGCCGTTCATTGATGACGATAACGACAATACCAACGCAGACGTGTCAGCTCTGCCCCGCGAGTTGGTGGCAACGCCGAAAATTCGCCGCCTTTTCCAGGAAACCTTTGGCGCAGGACGTAAACAACCGCATCGCCGTCCAGCGATGGCGTTCTGGGCATTGGAATTAGCCAAAGCCTCCGACCAATCGTTAAATTGCCCGGATTGCGCAATGAGTTATTTTGCAGACAGACATAAAAAATGCCCGTATTGCGGTGCGCCCCGCCCCGCGTTCGCCCATGCCAAGACACCCCGCTGGGAGGTGCTGATACCTGCGAATGCCACAGAATTCGCCCTGACACACCGCCTCTTCAACCCGTTTTCGTTTGAACACAATGATGACACAGAATACGAGGCAGTGCTGGACTTCACGAAAAAAACTGCGCAACCTGTCCGGGGGACGAATCCATTCCCCTCTGACCTGTCATTTGAATTTGTGGAGGCGGAAAAATGAAATTTTACGATATCCCCGCCAACATTCTAAAAGTCCGTGTCAAACGAACGGACATTTTCTCCGATTCTTTGGGTGAACAACCGGTCTTTTCCGTCTCGCCTTGCTTGAGCCGTCCGGGAGAATTTGAAATCCGCCTCAAGGATTCCGTCATCTTCGTCAAACCGACCGTTGACGCAGACATCCATCGCCTCGACAACGAACTTGCCAGCGGGCGCGCACTTCTCGCACAGCTTGCGAACCCGGCAACCGACGGCAGTATCGAATTGCAAATCGCCTTCTTCACAGGAGAATGTTTGGAGATGGGGGATGTTGAAATCGGCGTGGATGAGTACGTTGAACAAGTTGTTGCGAAAATCGCCCGTCAGAAACGTACGGGGAAAAAGCTCTATGAGTATCTCGAACGGCATTGTTGCCTTGTTCATGGTGATCAACCGTTCTTTTTTCTTACCGCCGGTCCGGCAATTGATGCTGCGCTGAAATCAGAACCGGAAGAGAAAACCGAAGAGGAACCACAAGATAGCAGCGATGCAGAAGAAGTGGAAGAATCGGATGGTCATACATCTCAGTCAAACCTGGAAGTCCCCGTTCCCAAGCACATACCGACCCGCAAAAATTCGTTCTGCGTCACAGGCGACGACACTCACTTCGTTGCCACCGAAACCCGACTTCCGGAAGGGAAGTCTGTTTTCATTGCCACGCGCCTGACCAAAATTAAAAACGAACCAGACCGTGCCTTACGATTGGCAAAAGGCAAACTGAAATTTGTGGACTGGACGCAGGCGGGGCAGATTCAACTTCTCGCCAAAGCGCAGATGTCCGCACTCATCAAGGATGTCGGGAGTTATTTAAAAAAATGGGACGAATTTGGCGACCTCGAGGGCGAACTCTTGCTCAAGCATGCTCGAGAAATCGGCGCATTGCAGTATTGCGACATGAACCCGAACCGAGACGGAACGGTTTCGGTTCGTATCGCACAGGCGTCAGATTCCGCATTGAACGCGCTTAAGGCGAACGGCGTGGAGGAGATTGAAGTTGTCGATGATTTACCTGATTATCTAAAGAATCCAGATTCGAAGTTCGCAGAATTCGTGAGCGGCATTGAACAAGATGCGGAAAACGATGGATTGTCTGGAAAACATAAGAAAGAGCGAAAAGAGGCGAATCTCTATTTCAAAGTTTCCGATTTTGACGCGGTTTCAAGGTCGCTCACGATTGAAACGGAGAATCTTCCTCCATCCGGAACGCTCATTCTTTCGCTGGCGGGCGAAATTGCACAAATCAAACGGCGGATAAATGCGCGCAAGGCAATTCTCGAAGGTCGCGCCGCCAATTCGCAACTTGGGCTTTTGATTGAGGAAAAGGGCAAAATCGCGCCAACCCGTCCGCCGCACAAAATCAAACCACTCACTGCTTTCGTTCGAAACAAAGTTTTCCGGAATCAACCGACTATCACGCAGGAAAAGGCTATTGAAGTCGCGCTGAACACGCCCGATATCGCGCTCATCCAAGGTCCACCCGGCACCGGTAAGACCACCGTCATCGCAGCAATTCTCGAACGCCTGAATGAGATGGCGGACAAGCGCGGCGCGAATATCAGGGGGACAGTTTTGTTGACCGGATTTCAGCACGATGCTGTCGAGAACATGATTGATCGCCTCTCACTCAACAGTATTCCCGTTCCCAAATTCGGCAAACGCTCCGGCGCTGATGAAGATGATCTTAATCTTTTTGAAAAGAATCTCGAAACCTGGTGCGCCGAGATTGCCACAAAACTTCGCAAAAATCCGCAAATCGTAAAAATTGTGAAGGAAACTGAAATCAAAAACCTCTGCCTGCAATACATCAAAGCGCCAACGCAGACATTGGCTGTAAATATCGCGAATAGAATCGCTGACCTCGGCATCACCATTCTCGGTGAAGAATCCTCTCGCTGGGCCGCAAATCTCGCAAAAAAACTCTCGATCGCAAAAAATCTCAACGCTGAATCCAATCCGTTGCTGGATGCCGTGCGCCGTTTGCGCATCAGACCGGTAAGTTTTGCGGATGATGGTCCTGAGCGGGCAACCGATGCGTTGGACGATTTGAAAGATGTCCTTGAAGAAAACGAACACGACTTGATAGACAAGGCAAGCCTGTGGCGCACTGAGGACGGTATTCCGCCGTTCCTGAACGATTTGGCAGTGCTGAAAAAGAAACTCCTCATCCGTTTCACTGCTCCGCCCGTGTTCCGTGTGGAAAAGAAGAACGATGAAATCATCGCACTTGCAGAGGAGGCAATCAAGAAAATCAGGGTTGCAGGTTTCTCCGCCAAAGATGCAAAATCCGCCGCGTTGGCTGAGTTTCTGGTTGAACTCGAAAGCAATCCCTACGGAATGATTGACGCGGTGTCTGATTACAGTTTCGCTTTCGCCGCCACCTGTCAGCAGAGCGTCAACAGGCAGATGCAAAGACAAAAGGGCATTACGGGAGACAACGCCGATCAGAAGATGGAATACGAATTCGTGATTGTGGATGAGGCCGCCCGCGTCTCCCCCGCGACCTGATGATTCCGATGGCGCAGGGCAAGCGAATCATCCTTGTTGGCGATCATCGCCAGTTGCCTCATATCGTTGATGACGAAGTCGCACGCCAGATGGAAGAGGGAGAGGCGGGGGAGGAAGAATCCGAATGGCTCAAAAAGTCCATGTTCCAGTATCTTTTCTCCGAACGGCTGAAGGCGTTGGAGCAGAAAGACAAGTGGCCCCGCCGTGTCACACTCGAAAAACAATACCGGATGCACCCGCTTCTGGGCGATTTCATCAGCCGCAATTTTTACGAACGGTTTGACCCATCGGAAAAATTCGGTTCGGTAAGACCTGAAAGCGATTTCGTACACAACTTGCCCGACACAGAAAACAAACCCGCCATTTGGCTGGATGTTCCAGCCGCGATAGGCAAGCACCAGCGGAGCGGAACCAGTTGGACGCGCCCCGCCGAGGCGGCCGCCATCGCCCGACAGTTACAGGCATGGATGAACTCCAAAGAAGGGGAAAGCCTCTCGTTCGGTGTGATTTCGTTCTACAAGGCGCAAGCTGAACTTATCAAAAAACATCTCGGCAAAATCACGGATGACGGCAGGAGACTTCGCATCGGCACGGTTGATTCGTTTCAGGGAATGGAGTTCGATGTCGTTTTTCTGTCCATGGTTAGGACAATGAGACAAAACTGGAAACCGCGTACCGATGAAGCGGAAAAGCAGGCGCGAAGCCTTTTCGGTCACCTTTGCCTTTACAACCGCCTGAATGTCTCCATGAGCCGTCAGAAAAGACTGCTGGCGGTGGCTGGGGATTCGGAATTGCTACAAAACGACCTCGCTGCGGAGTTCATTCCTGGGTTGGTTGACTTCTTCAATCTTTGCCGAACAGAAGGGAGGGTGTTGCCATGCCGCTGAAACTCCTTGATTACGGCAAACCGGATCCCTTTGGGGGAATCGTCGGCAAACTGGACAATCTCGCATGGCCGGTGAACGCCTATCGTGTGACTTTGCCGAAAGTATCGGAAGACAGCAACGTTCTTAATCCATTCGAGCGTGTCATCCTGAAAATTATCGATGCGGGCGGCACACGGGAAGCGGACGGGCTTGCACGGGACACATGCATTCCCGTTGACCTTGTTCAATGCGTTCTTCTGCGCCTTCGAGATAAAGGGTTCATTGACGAACACAACGAAATCATCAATCAGAAGCGCAATAACTGGGAAAACAAGGAAGAGAATCCGCCGGACTTTGCCACCACGCTCATGTTCCGCGAACTCGCCACGGGGAAGATTCTGCCGTTTTTTCATTTGCTGGATGACAATGCTCAGTTGAAAAAGAAAGAGGAAAAGAAGCACTTACGGACAATTCCTTATGATGACCGCCATAAAAAGAGTCCGCTATCACCCCGTGATGTCATCTCTGCGTTGCGGGCGATGATGAAACGTTCATTGGCTTTTGGCGCCGAAACGCGCATGCCTGCGGTTCAACAAATCACCATTGCCCATGAAACCGAACTGTATTATCTGGATTGCCCCATCGCCATACAGAAAAGCGATGGTGAGTTCCGCATCGCCGACCCATTCGGCAATGGTTTCTCTCTGGTTCTTGAAAACGCGTTCAACCGCTTGCTTGAACAGAATAATATCCTGAGCGATTGGCTGATGAACTGGAAGCAGAGTTTGTCCAATCCAAGACAAGACAAGCAGGTTACAGCACATAAAGAACCGTATGACAACGATGCAAACCAGGGACGCTATCCAAACCTGGTTTCCAACCTGCGCTTGAGCCGAAACAGACGGCACTGTTCAATCGAACAGATTCACGCCGCACTCGAATGGGCGTTGTTCTATGCTTGTACCCAACACCCATTTGATACTGCAATCAACCGCCTCAGACTTACAAACCAATCAGAGCATCCGAATCTCTTGATGGAGGCGGCGAAAAGAGTCGGATTATACCCACCACAATATGGTTTTCGTCTGGTTAGGGACGGGAAACTTGATGATTTTCTTTCCGGCGAAGCGTGGATGGGGACTGTTCTTAGCATCGCGCTTCTGATGGCGGAAAATGATGCCTCGCATCCTTTGCATCGCATCGCTGCCCAGCATCAAGACTTCATCATCCGGATCTTCGACATCGAAAAGAAACGGAACGCCCAAAGGCACGGTCAAGGCAAAGTACAAAAAAACGAAATCGAATTACCGGAAGAGGCTTTCATGCGCGAAATCGTCACCGCACTGTTGCCAACCATACGGTTCTCGGGAACACCCGTTGCGGAGGTAAATAAAGATGATGTTGCAGATTCGCTGCTTGACGCTCGAACAAGCATTCAGAGTGAATTTGGATTCAAACTCTTCAACCGCTTCGGAACGAATTTGCAAGACCGCCTGATTTGCGCGGAATGTTTCTGGCTGCCATTGCCATGCAATGACATCCATGATGCGCTCTACTTCACCTGTGACATCTATGCAGCATTGCAAATGACGTTCCGTCAAAAACTTTCCCGAGTGTTGCCGCCGGACATCAAGGATTCTAAATTTTCCGAGACGGCGCAGAAAATCGCCAGTCAGTCCGGACTCGAACAGTTGCCGGAATGTCTTTGCACCGTCAAACCAAGCGCAATCCGCGAAACCTTGCAGGGGAACGACCAGACGCTCGGCGCGTGCGTGCTTGCCTTCCTGCTGGTGTCGGACACCGACACCCTGGGCTCGATTGCAGATGCCCAACCGTCTTTCATTTCCGATGTCGCGGACATTATCATCCTGAGTAAACATGGCAATAAACCATTGCCTTTGCCTAAAACTGAAATCGGCAAACTGCGGAAATCAGCTTATTCAACCATTAAGACACTATTGGAGAACTGACATGTGGTTCTTTGCAAAAAGAGAAACCAAACTCAAGCAAATCGAAAGCGATTTGGAGAGACGGCAGACCGAATTGGACAACCGCGAAAGTGAATTGAAGTCGGCACAATCGAATTTCGAGTATGAAAAGAAGTTGCTTGAAGACTCAAACACCCGGTTCGGGATTGACAGGGAGGCATTTCGGGAAGAGACGAAAAAGGCCCATGAAAGCATCGCATCCGAAAGCGACGAATTGAAGAAGCGCCGCATCGAAATCCCGAAATTAGTAGAGCGCGAACTCGCCATAACCGAACGCGAACAGAAGACCGACAAAGTCAAATCATTGGCGCGCGAAGTCGTTCGCCAGCATCAGGCAAATCAAGCAGAAGTGGATCATTTGCGGAAACGCGCTGACGCTATCGCCGAAGAGCGTCAAAGTCTTGAAGTCGCGAAAGCCGAACTGGTCCAGCGCGAGCAAGCAGTCATCGCTGTCGAGCAAAAACGTGATGCAGGCTTTGCCGATGAACGCGCCGCCTTGAATGTCGAACTGCGGAACAAACGCGCTAAAATGGAGTCTGAAATCGCTGATGTTCGAGAACAGAACCTTTCCGCACTTGAAGATGAAATCGCCAAGCTGAAATTTAAACGGTTGGAGGATATCACAAAGGCCGAGCAGGCCGAGCGCGACCGCATCCAAGCTGAAATCGCTAATGAACGCAAGGCATGGGCGAAACAGCAGGAAGATACTCGCAAACGATTGGAGGTTGAACGAACAGAACTTGAAAAGCAAAAGAGTGCGGTGTCCGCTCTGCGGAGCGAACTCGAAGGCCGCAAAACTGAACTTGAAGCCAATGAACGGACGCTCGAACGCAAAGAACAGCGCCTCGAACAGCTATGGAGGAAAAGAAATGACGAGTTGGACAATAGAATTGAAGAGAGGCTCGAAGAAGAACGCAAGTCGATAGAAGCCGATAGACAGTCGTTCAAAGACGAGAATGCCCGTCTGCGCGAAAGCCTCCGCATACAAACCGAACTCGTCGGTGCGTTCGACCAACTGAAAAGGCAACTCGAAGACAAAGACCCAGCCGAAGCCATCCGCGACCTTAACTGGAAAACGGATGAACTCAAGCGTTTGCACGAAAAACTTGCCACTCGTCCGACCGAGGAGATGCGCGAGAAATACCAAGAAATGGATTCCGAATCCCAACGCCAGAAGGCGCGTATCGACGAACTCGAAAAGCAAATCAATGCCAATGCCGCCACGATTGCGGAAACCACAGACCTGCGCCGCAGAAACAGTGAATTGGATGCAGATAACAAATCTCTCGCGCAAAAGGCATCCATCTTCGAAGGTAACGCGAACGAGGCACAAGCCGAACTCAACCGTCTCCGCGCCGCCTACGAACGTCCCGCCGAAGTCGACGCCCGTCATAAGGAAATCGAGATACCACATTTCAAGGCGGACAAGGTGATAAAGCCGACGAAACACGACATTGATGAAATCACTTGGCTCACGGGTGTCTACAACGCTTGCACCAATTTCGGGTTGCACTTCAACCCGCGTATTCTGAAGGCGTTTCACACCGCGCTTAAAACCGCTGATTGGTCGCAGCTTACCGTGCTTGCCGGTGTCTCCGGTACCGGTAAATCCGAGTTGCCTCGCCTCTATTCACACTTCGGTGGGTTGATGTTCGAACCGCTGTCTGTCCAGCCGAACTGGGATTCGCAGGAATCCATGCTCGGCTTCTTCAACTCAATTGACAA
>Ga0194044_10000357_pt1 | contig 22582 bp, 18 predicted proteins | sample JunL4417m_MetaG_FD_155460 | JGI IMG/M metagenome (GOLD analysis project Ga0194044, IMG submission 155460) | Anoxic zone freshwater microbial communities from boreal shield lake in IISD Experimental Lakes Area, Ontario, Canada - Jun2016-L442-17m | ecosystem: Environmental > Aquatic > Freshwater...
GTGTCGTCCAGGCTATCCGCGCCCCCCGTGTCGTCCAGGCTATCCGCGCCATTTGAATCAATTGCAGCAACTGCGACTAGATTGGCTTCACAAACCCCTGCAACCTTGCCCATGGATCACGCCCTCACGTATCCTATAGTAAAACTCGTGGCCATATCAGTGACGCATGGTTCTTCCATTGGTGAAAGGGGTTGCCAGGCGCTTCCGTATGCCACGCATGATTTTCGCAAGGTGTTTTTTTTTGGGAATGACGACGAAAACATATGTTTTGATGATCCTAGATTTGGACCGTTGTTTGCGTCAAAGAACAAGCCATTCAAGCCAAATGAAAGTACGATACGGTTGTTGTTGGGAATGGACAGACCTAAGTGTAGATATGAGGATCCAAACGTTTATTTACCCCCAGTTGTGTTTACGCTTGAACCGTCAGACACACAGCTGATGCGTGAACACAACCGACGACGGAAACATTTAATGGGCTTGTATTTATACGTTATCAGACGAAATCCGGCAGACCAGAAATTATTCATTCAAAAATTGAAGGTTGCATCTTATGATGATTTAGATTCAGACATATACCTTACATATTCAATAATATTTGGCAGGTTCCATAAATTTATCAAGGCAAATGCCGAATTGCTCAGTTTTATGAGACGATCCATGAATCCTAATCCTCTAACCGTTGGATTTTTTTGTTGCAGAGGGGCGCATTTGCGACACTTGTACAATCCATTCATTATGGCTTCAATACAAACGCCTCACACATGTCTTCCCCCATTGCCGACAATTTTATTTGTTGATAATCCGGTTATTTTTGCGCGCTATATACCATATCCTCGGTTGTTTTTACGCACCATGTTGCCTGCCGACACGGTTGAGTTTTTGCATTCCACTGTCATGGGTGGACAACCCCTTTTGCGGAGAGGAATGCGCAATGTGACTTGGCAATCATGTTTGTACAACCTATTCGTTTTTTTCAATGTCATAAGCAGAGAATCAGCTGATGCATTGGCATCAGTTGCATCATCGCAGCAAATCAGGCAACTTTCCACTGATGCGATCCTCGTGTCTGGTGAAAGCACGCAAGAGGCCATACGCATATTGAATGGGTTAATCCCTGCAAACATTGAGAGAGGGTTCGTCGTTCAACGTTTGCCAATTTTGCTTGGCATTTACAAAATAATTTCGGTTCTCAACCACCTGACATTCAGAAATACTTATGTTGTGTTTGCAAAGGTTTATCCCAAAGAATATGTTCCAAAGGCACTCAATATTCCAAGTCAAATGGGACATTGGATTGCAATTGCGAAGTTTGGCGATTTGCGCATGTACTATGTTGATGTTCAAACCGACCAATACACTCTCATTCCACCATTGAATCCATCAAATGAGGCATTTATTTACAGTGAGCTGCTTAGACTATTTGCACCATATGTTGTCATGGATTTATTGTACGTTTCAACACCAGCTGGACCATATTTCCCTGGACCTGATGTATTGAATCTGCAACTGCCACAGCCACAGCCACCACCGCCACCGTCATCCGATTCTGATGGTGGTGGAATGCGTCGACAACGACATGTCGTGAGCAAAAAACGCAAACTTGAATCTAAAACTAAAACTAGAACCAAAAAAATCGCTTAGGATTAATTATTGCAATCAAGAAATAATTAATAATGCAGAACACGTCGGCATTAAAGCGAGCCAAGCAGTCCGCTCACATAGCCCGACGTGTAGTAATACACCAAGGCGAACACGACGGCGTGCACGAGCGCAACCACGTGCTTGGAGCCGTTGGGAGGGATGCGCAACAGCACATTGGGAGTGAGCACGTAGAACAGAAAGACGAGGTAGATGATGCTGGAAAGGTTGAACATTGTGGATGGTTGTGGTTATAATATATACTAATAAAAAAAATAAATTTGTGCTAAACAAACAATTATATTTATTGTGCGCGGCGCTTAATTAATTATGTTGTATTCCGTTTCAATGTTCTTGTTTTTGAAATGTGATTATTGCGTTTTATTTTCAATGTATTCGGGTTCATTTGCATTTGGGACAAAACATGTTTTGGCGTTTTTGTGCCTTTGAAAAACTCATTCAAGTGTTCCATGATTTTTTTGCTGATAATTCGGTCAATTTCTTGTTCCATCGGGTCTTTTGGAACGTGCGCAGCCTGAAACCGCTGCATAAATTTCGCAATGCCCTGTCGGAAATCGTCCACGGTTCCCATGCTTATGGTGGAACGCAACACAGACGACTGCATGAACCGATTTATCAATGTTTGCACGCTCAGCTGATGCACGTAGGGTTTCACATTGATGTAATACACCTGCCCGTGCTCCATTTGCGAGTGCAGTTGGTCGTCCAAGAAGCACACTTCCACATTAGACGGTAACTTGGTGCACCGCAGTAAATCTTCATACGTTTTATCATGTGTGGTGCGGCCCATTTCAATGATTTTCCCGTTAACTTTGAACGCCGCCACGATTTGGTCAAACAGCCGCGCGCCCAGTTTGGATTCCATGTATCCAATGATGTGTTCCACCCACGCGCGAGGACCGTTGTTGTTGGTGTAAACCATGACCCCGCAGCACTCATTGGAATCTTTTTTCAGTTTCAAAAATCGCAACAGGTCCAGAATGTTCGGTCGCAGAAATTCAGGGAATGCATCCATCAAATGGTTGAAGTGCGCATATTGAGCCGTTGCGTCATTGTTCCACACCGTTTTGGTGAGAGCATCGCAAAAAATGCCCAGTTCCACAAAGTATCCGATGGTTTCATCCACGTCAAGCACCACTATTTTTTTTTTGGGAGCGACAATGGAATCAGAGGTGAAAGATGAATTAACTGATGCCATTTGAGTGCAATAAATGTATTAAATTACTCTAAATGTAAATTTAAGCTATAATAATTCAATATTTAAAATTACATGTTTATTTGTGTGAAAAATCTTTTTTTATCATCATTTAATAGGACTCCCCGGTTTTTTGCAAAATAAAACATGAATAATGCGCAACCAAATATGAACCTGACAAAATCAGATTATGAGAAAATTCTCTCGTATTACAAGATACCATTTGGGAATTTAGGCAACAGCGATCTGAAACGAAAGGCGGAAGACATTTTGGCAACCAAGTTGTGCAAATGCATCAAGGCGGTTGAGAGAAAAGTGGGCACCCAAAATGCGATTGCACTTTGCACTGCCAACGTGTTTGGAAAAAAGGGGTTAAAATACTTTGACATGTCGTGCAAGGGTCACGCACAGCTGCACCCTCGCAAAGGAGCCACCGGACGAAGACGACAAATGCACCTGCTTACCAAAACCCGCAAAAATATTATATTTGCCAAATAATATGATCCTGTGATTGTCCAATAATCCAATCATGGTGTTTTTCTTCATTGCAGATCTGGCACTTACTTTAGCATTCAGGTTCAGCGCATGGTGTTTGGTGAAAACTTATAATGGAATTGCATATCTTGTGACATACAAAACTCAACCCCAAAAATCAAATGCATGCGAGGCCATGAGTGATGATTGCACTGATTGCGTAATCATCTCTATGACTCGGCAGGAATATGATGCACTAAAACAGTTCCATGATTTGCCCCATCCTAATCATTCATCGTGAGAAGATGCACTGGTGTCGTCGTCAGAATGTGTATCGTCACCGTCGTCATCTAAATAATCCATCGCGGCAAGAATGACGCGCTCTTGCTGGCTCATGCGCTGAAACACGACAACCTCGTCCATGATGACATGAAACATGGCGGGATTGGGGTGCGTTTTGCACAGCAGTTGCACCCCCTTTTGACCGATTTTAATATCGCAAATGATGGCCCCTCGCGCAAGGCACAGGCGTTCTGGATTCTTCAAATCAATCCATCGAATATAAGCCCCGTGCGTGAGCCCGTTTAAATCGTCCACGTGCCGATAATCTCTCAATTTGTAAATGTAGTCGGTGAGCACCGATTGGCTGAGTCCAAGTTGCATCAGCTGGCGCGTTTTTTCTGCGCCGATTTTGCGCGTGTTCAGATTTGCAACAACTGTGTTATTTTCGTTCTCCAGCGCTTTTTCAAGCGCAAATAGGTCCAGTGCATTGTTTGCGTTTGGTTGCATCCAATTATCTTATCTATAAGCATGCAATATGTTTATATTTTTTATATAAAATAAACAATATATTTTCAGCATCGCATCATTTATATGTAACATAGCATTTCACTTCAAATATATCGGATTTATGCAATGTGTTTATTTGTTTTTTTATTTCAAATCTCTCGTCATTTGTGTGATACACTGATCGGGCTAATTCTATAAATTCATTGTCAAATGTTTTTTCCAGTTCTTTTATGCGGAGTTTATCTTCAATGTTCCATAATTTCATGTTCGCCTCTTTCAGTTGCACAAACAATTCATTTTTAGTGCATTCATGTCCAATAAATTCTCTCAAATAATTTATTTCAGAATTAATATATGCAAGTTTTTCCGCGTCGGCTATTTTTTCATTTTTTATGAGTAATATAGTGTATTTATCCCACACTTCTCCAATTGAGACTGGTATTTTTGCGGACATTATTATTCAATTATATATTATGTAACTATATATAAATATATATTCGTATAATATTAAAATGAACGCATATTTGGTGAGTCACAATGGCATGGGTGACAATTTGTACATGATTGGAGCTTTGCGTTATTTGCTACATTTTTATGAAAAAATACATTTTTTATGCAAGAAAAAATATTATGACAATGTTGTCTTATTTTTCATTGATAATCCAAATATAATTTGCGTACCGTTTGATGGTGATAATGAGATTGAAGAAATCAAATGCATACTAAATGCAAATAGTCCTATGAATGATATATTTGTGTCCGGTGGTTGCATGAAACCGCATTTCAAGAGCAAGATCACAAACCAAAAATTAATGAATCACCGACACATTGACAAAAACTATAAAATAGATTTTGACACAATTACCACTAAAAATTACAATTTCATTCAAGATTTTTACAAGGATATAAATTTAAATTTGACTCATTTTTACGATTATTTTCATTTGCCAGTCACGGATGAAGCAATTGCATTGTACAATAGCGTAAAGGACTATTACATCATATTCATTCAGTTGAAGTCATCTGATGGAACAACCCTCAATATATCAAATTTATTAAAAACACATTTTCACAAAAACAACACTATAATGATTTGCAATGACACAAATTTATACAATATTCCAAACAAAACAACTGACATTGATAAAAAATTCAATTTATGCAATAATTTTGTATGCAACAAAATAATTCATTATACAAATGTCATTCAAAATAGTAATGAAATTTATATCATAGATTCTTGTTTTGTGGGAATTGTTTTGCCATATTTAAAAACAAAGAAATTGAAAACGAACAAGGTGAGGATCATTAAAAGAGACTATGCAAAAAATATAATTTTGTGAATAAGGCATAAACATGATTTAAACATAATATAAACATAATTTTTTAATAACATTATGTTGCATGTTTAGATTTGTTCGGACATTTATTAAAAAAACAATGAATTCTCTAACCTCTAATATTTATGCAAATGCAAATACTGGTTTGATCATAGATTCAGATCCAATGATAAAAATAATAGACATGGATTCCATAAATGACAATGTTACGACCGTTGATCCAATTCCGGTGGATCCTGTGTCCATTCCTGTGCCCATTGTCACACCTGTAGCCAAATTTGAATATGAAAATGAAATGGACGTCATTAATAAGTGGAAAGTTTCGGCGAGAGACGACATAGTGCCGCTGATAGCAATGATTCGGCAGCTCTATTTTTTCTCGGACTGCAGAAAAATCACGCTTAGAACATATGCATTGTGCAAGGAAGAAATTCCGAACTACATTGGTAAAATAAAACGCCGTCCCGAACTTGAAATTGATGTGTCGGATGTGGTCATTCACGATCATCCACAAATGTTCAGCATGTATCGGAGATTGCGCACCATGATTGGAATGTTCCGAATCAATGATTTCATGGTGCGCGTGGAGCACGCATTTGACAATTCACAAATAGTTTCAGAACATTTTGTGGTGTCTCAAATCATAAAGCATGCGAACAATACTGTTGGCGGAATTGATCCCGTGCACCACATGGTTCTGCCGACGTGCGTGCAATTGAACAACCTTTGCAATATACCGCCCAAAGAGCGCACCATGTTTCATCACATTTCATACAGCATTCAGCCCATCGTGTTTCATTCTCAAACCATGGACACATGGTTTAAGTCGGCGGTTGTCCCCCCCACAAATGAGCAAATCATGCGGCTGTGTGTTCAAATGGCTGAAGCACTTGCTTATTTGCACGCATTGGACATCGTGCATGGGGATGTCAAGCCAGGAAACACTCTGATTCAAACGATTTATGAATATGCCGATTCTAGTTCTAGTTCCAGTTCTTCTGATTCGGAGTCGGAACTCCAGTCACAGGCACCACAGACACAGACACAGACACAGACACAGACACAGACACGGACACCGTCACTGTCTCTTTATTTGATTGATTTCGGAATGTCGGGAAGTCCGGGGTACAGCGACGGAACTGGAGGAACCAAGCCGTTTTGCGCCCCTGAAACTGGCAACGGGTTCGCTCTTAAAATGGACATGGACGCTTATACTTGGACAAAAAATCAAAAGCACCATGACATGTGGTCATTCGCGCTAATGTTTTTTACGCTGATTGTGTTGCGCAAGTCAACTGCATATCCAAAAGACTACCCGTCCAATTTTTTTGATGTTGGTGGAAATGGACACATCAACGTGGCATATTTTGACAAAATTCAGGATGAACCGATGCGCAACTTGTTTCGGCGCGCCCTGTGCCCTGCAGAAGATCGCATCACTGCTGCCGAGTTTTTAGCTGCTGCCATTGACGTTGTTGACAGCACTAACGTTGTCAGTATCAATGTTGGCACCAATGTTGGCACCAATGTCAGCACCATCCCTAACACCAATTGAATCATTTGTTTCGGTTACAGTGGGTTCCGCAATTGCTGTTATTTTTTTTTCAATGATATCACGCTTCACATTTTGTTGCTGCAACAACCACATGCACAGTTTATCAAATATGCTGATCGTATTCATGTAGGTGCGATACTTGAAACAGCAGATGGTGGTTAAAATCGTTGAATTTTCAGGAAACTGCATGCTGCACCACCAATACGCCGGGATGTAAATGATTTGTCCTGCGCGCAGTTCCACGTCCATCGTCTTAATTTTATCAAAATCGGCACGGTACTCGGCTTGTATTCGCCACGGATTCACCGGCGAACGAAACTCAAAATTGTCATAGTCAGTCACGGGATACAGGTATTTACTGGCGTGTGGGGCAATGAGGCGAATTTTGATGGTGCCCTGTGTCACCAAATAATAGTTGCGATAATTCAGCTCGTATCGCAACGGCGTTGCTGTTCCCGGAGATGCGCACACAACGTCATACGTGCATTTGGACACCATGGGCGGTCGCAAAAATGCGTCATTGTATTTGAACGTTTTGATCAGACCCGTTTCTTCCAGGAAGTCGCCGTTGTTTTCGCTGATGTAACGCGATTCTTTGTCACTGCGAAACGACTCTGCCGCGGCGTGCAGCGTGAGTGGAACGTACAACTCGGTTGCATCGGTTTCATCTGCCGTGTCTTTCACATTGCGCAGGCGCACATCAAAAGCGCCATATGCGCTTCTGATTGCGGGCAACGTGCATGATTCCATCAGTCGCTCGTTCGCATAATCAAACAGCACCGGCTGCCGTAAATCACACACCTCTTCTAATTTGTCTTTGGACGGCTGATCTATTTCATACACCTCCAGGTCATTGCTGGTTTTCATGTGGAAATAAATGTGCAAATACAGAAATAAAATTACGCAAAAAATTAGCACAGCAAACACGGATTGCATTTGAATGATTGTATTGTGTTGTATAATGTTGATGCAAATTTCTTACTAACAATTGATGTAATTTATTTTTTAAATGCTTATGCTTATTTATATGCTACAATAATTTCATATAAATATTACGAAGGTACCAATCTCTTTCATTTTCATTCAATCCACTGTTTGCATGTTGGATCCATCCACCACATCCAATTGAATGTGGTTGTCATTGTTGGTGGTGTCCTGATCTTCGGGTTCATCCCGCGTGGGCGCCCCTGGCTCTGGCACTGGCACCTCTGGCACTGGCACATCTGGCACTGGCACTGGCACCTCTGGCACTGACACCTCTGGCACTGGCACCTCTAACACCACTGGCACGATTGCCACGGTTTGCGTGGTTGGCGCAGATTGATTCATGCTTTGGCTAAACAGTTTCAGCAACATGAGGTTCATTTCGTTGATGGTCTTTTGTTGGGCATGAAGCAGTTCGCGCAGTTCCCGATTTTCGGTTTGCACGATGTCAATCTGTTCAATGATTTCAGACAAGTTGGAATTGTTCATAATGTTGTCCACAATGCCAGACACAAAATCAGTGTCAGCCATGAGAGCAGGCTTGATTTGTTCTAAACTCAATTCAGAATCTGATTCAGACAATCCATTATATTCGGAAAATCCGGATCCGGATCCGGATTCAATGCAATTCAATCGGTTCTTAATGTCATCCATGGTTTGACTCTGCTGAAACAATATGGTGTCCATCTGCTTCATGAGATAAATGGGCGGCACAGGCCACGACAACGCTGGTTTTTGATTGGATTGAGATGAGTTTCCAGACAGTTGTTTTCGGTTCCCTTGCTGCGGTTGCTGTTGCTGTTGCGGTTGCCTTTGCTGTTGCTGTTGCTGTTGCGGTTGTGATTGCCTTTGCGGTTGCTGTTGTTGTTGCGGTTGCTGTTGCATTTGCGGTTGCTGTTGTTGTTGCGGTTGTCTTTGCTGTTGCTGCATTTGAGACCGTTGTTGCTGCAACAACAACTGTTGGCGTTGCACGGGTGTCAAACTTGCTAAAGAAGGGGCAGTCATAGGTCTTTGCATCGGCTGCTGCTGTTGTTGCTGTTGCATCATGGGTGGCTGCACTTGGTTGGCGCGCCGTTTCTTCGCTGCAGATATGGAAGCAGCACTGCTCATGGTTGTTGTTTATTAATTTAATTATTCAATTATAAATGCACCTGACACTATAATTTTATATTATTTGCGCATTAATGTTAAAAATTGAAATCAATTAAACACTAAATCCAAATGCACACTACAGGATCAACTCAAACACACAATGGTGGAACCACATTCATTTCGTATATTTGATTTCCAGGTGCGCGATCAAGCGCCTGGAACCCAAGCCAAACTGAGTACCAGTAGCAGCGGCAGCAGCAATGGTTTCAGTGCCAATAAATACAACAAGGACAAAAAATGCTTCGTAATTCAAATGTTCGGCATCAATGAGCACGGCGTGACCTGCTGCATCATTGTTCGCAATTATGAACCCTTCTTCTATGTCAAAGTTCCAGAAACATGGGGGTTTGAGGCCAAGGCACGCTTCATAACGGAATTGAAAAAGAAGGTCGGGAAATTCAGCGAGGATTCCATTTTGGCCGATGAGTGCAAACTCCTTCGCCGCAAGAAGCTGTACGGGTTTGACGGTGGTAAAGACCACAAATTCCTCATGCTCAAGTTCAAAAACGTGGCCACGATGAACCGCGTAAAAAACATGTGGTATGAGTGGATTGCTAAGAAGAACAAAAACAACGGATCAAATGTGGAAGAACGAACACAAGGTAAATTGAATCCGCGCGGATACGTGTTTCAGAATGAGTCAACCTACATTTATGAAGCCAACATTCCACCCCTGTTGCGCTACTTTCACATCAAGGATATCAGTCCGTCGGGCTGGGTCCTAGTAAAGGGCGAACCCATTGAAACACAGAAACAAACCACATCCCATTATGAATATTGCGTCAGTCACAAGGACGTCGTTCCGCAACCCGACAAGGAAACTATTGTGCCCTACAAAATCATGAGTTTTGACATTGAGGCCGGCAGCAGCCACGGGGATTTCCCCGTTCCAATCAAAACATACAAAAAACTCGCCGCCAATATCGTGGACGTGTGCTTGAAAGATCCCACCGCAGCAACCAACTCAGAAGTGCAGCGCATGATTCGCACGGCATTCCATGATAAGAAAAATCCGGTTCAATACACGCTGCACGACGACATTGAGCGCATTTACACCAAGACGGTGCCCACTCCAGCGCAACTGGATGCCATGTTTGAGCGCATGTGGTCCACCCCCATCCAGACGCTAGTGGAAGAAGCCGATCCCGATGTCATATCAAATATGAACACGATTGAGCGCATGTTTGAAAAACTGAAGACAGAAGCAGATGCAGAAGATGCAGATGCATTGGCCGATGCTGTTGAGGATAATGATGTAACCAATGACGACAATGATGATGCGCGCAGCGTCTACACGCATGCAACGGCTGGGACCCATTGGTCAAAACCCACTGCTGCTTCGTCGTCGTCTCATTCAATTGCAGTCATGTTGAATTCCGCTAGTTTAGACCGCGAAACCAAGATCAATCACATGAACGACGCGTTGTTGGCCGTGTTTCCTGCCGTTGAGGGCGACAAAGTCACATTCATTGGCTCCACATTCATACGATACGGCGAAACCCGCCCCTATTTGAACCACTGCCTTGCACTGGGCACATGCGACCGCGTTCCCGGCGCAGAAATTGTGAGCTGCAAGTCTGAGCGCAAACTGCTGCAGGCATGGACCGAGCTCGTGCAGCGCGAGGACCCCGACATCATCATCGGCTACAATATCTTCGGTTTTGACTACCAGTTCATGTTTCATCGTGCGCTGGAAAATAACGTGGAAGATGATTTCCTGAAGCTGTCGCGAAACGTCGACGAGTTTTGCGGCAAGCGCGATTTCAAAACAGGGCGCGTCAGCATTGAAGAAACTAGTATCTGTCTCGCCAGCGGGCAGTACGACCTGCACTACATTGCCATGACCGGGCGCCTGCAAATTGACATGTACAACTACTTTCGCCGCGACTACAACCTCACGTCATACAAACTGGACTACGTCGGTTCCTACTTCATCGGCGACGACATCATTAATGTGGAGCATCGCATTGAAGCCGATGCTGATGAAGTAATACCCGATGGAAAAGTGACCCGTATTGTTAGCAAGAATCTCACCGGCCTGGAGGTCGGCAATTATGTTGCGCTGGAAGAGACAGGCCACTCTACCGATCCCTACAAGGATGGCCAAAAATTCCGGGTCGTCTCAATCAACCGCGCAGCCGGCCATTTTGAAATCGTCGGTCACGAGACACCCGACATGAAGAAGCATGTGCGATGGGGCGTGTCTAAGGATGATGTGACACCGCAGGACATTTTCCGCATGACGAATGAGGGTCCCGGCCCGCGCGCCGTCATTGCCAAATACTGCATTCAGGATTGTAACCTCGTGCATCATCTGATGACCAAGGTGGATGTCATCACGGGCTACAACGAGATGGCGAAAATTTGCAGCGTGCCCATCAGTTTCCTGGTGATTCGTGGACAGGGTATCAAGTTGACGAGCTACATGGCCAAAAAGTGTCGCGAGAAAAACACGCTCATGCCTGTGATTGACAAGGGGCCATCAGGCGAGGGCTTTGAGGGCGCTATCGTGCTGCCTCCCAAGCGCGGTCTCTACCTGGACAACCCCGTGGCCTGCAACGATTATTCGTCGCTGTATCCGTCGTCCATGATCAGCGAGAACCTGTCCCACGACAGCAAGGTGTGGACCAAGGAGTACGATCTGGACGGCAACATGGTGCATGAGACGGGCGAAAAGGATCCGAAAACCCGGCAGTACATTTATGACAACTTGCCTGGTTATACCTATGTGGACGTGGAATACGACACGTATCGCTGGAAGCCGAATGCGCGTGGCAAGATGGAGAAGCACTTGAGCGGGAAAAAGATATGCCGGTTTGCGCAGTTCAAGGACGGGGCCAAAGCCATTCTGCCGTCTATTTTAGAAGAATTGTTGGCCGCGCGCAAGGTCACGCGCAAGCTGGCAGAGAAGCAGTCGGATCCCTTCATGGCCAACGTGCTGGACAAGCGTCAGCTGGCATACAAGGTCACCGCCAACTCACTCTACGGCCAGTGCGGTGCCAAGACCAGCTCGTTTTACGAAGTGGACGTGGCGGCTTCCACGACCGCCACCGGGCGCAAGCTGCTGACGTACGCCAAGCGCATGGTGGAGGAGGTGTACGGGGACGCCGAATGCCAAACGAGCAAATACGGCATCGTGCACACGCGGGCCGAGTACGTGTACGGGGACAGTGTGGCGGCACACACTCCAGTGTATGTTCGGTTGAGCGGCGTGATTGACGTTTGTCCCATTGAAGCGCTTGCAGAAAAATACGGAGCCAGTCCTAATACCTGGACACAATGCAAAGAAGAGGGAAAACAAACCAAAGAGGTTTTTGAAATGATGTGCGGGGTGGAAACGTGGTCAGAAAAAGGATGGACTCGTCTGCATCGCGTCATTCGTCACGCGCTTGCCCCTCACAAAAAAATGATGAGAATTGTTACTCACACAGGCATTGTTGATGTCACTGACGACCATTCGTTGATTCTGGCAAATGGTGAAGAAATTTCACCAAAAAATGTGGAGATTGGAACCAAATTGCTGCATTCCGCATTGCCGCAACCGACAACTGCGCCTATGGTGACTACAGTAACCGTTGAACAAGCAAGAGTCATGGGGTTCTTCTTTGGAGATGGAAGTTGTGGAGACTACCATTGTGAGTCTGGCAACAAATGTTCATGGGCATTGAACAATGCATCCATGGAATTTGTCCAAAAATATCTTGAGCTCTGCAAAATTGCGTATCCAGATTTTGAATGGGTATACAATGATACTCTGAAAAGCTCGGGAGTGTACAAAATTACTCCAAAGTCAAAAAAATATGGAAGTGTCGTGGAATTTGTAAGATCTTACAGATCCATGATGTATTACAAACAATGCAAAATCATACCATCTGTCATCCTCAATGGTTCACAAGAAATTCGCGAAAGTTTTTGGAACGGCATGTACGACGCGGATGGAGATAAAGATAAACACGGGTACACCCGCATTGACCAGAAAAATCAAATCAGTGCTGCTTGCATATGTTTGTTGGCTCAAAGTCTTGGATGGAAAACATCATTGAACACGCGTTCAGACAAGATGGACATTTACAGAGCGACAATGACAACCCGTGTTCAGAGAAAATGTCCCGATTCCGTCAAGAAAATAATAACATTGCCATTTTCGGATAAAGAAAACACGCATGTATATGATTTGACCACCGACAATCATCATTTTGCGGCTGGGATTGGAAACATGATTGTCCACAACACGGATTCGGTATTCTACACGTTCAACCTGTCTCACACGGACGGAACCCCGATCCGCGGCAAACCGGCTTTAGAGATCACCATTGAGCTCGCGCGCCAGGTGGGCGCCATGGCCTCCGCGTTCCTGAAGGCACCGCACGGATGGGTGTATGAAAAGACGCTCATGCCGTTCGGCCTGCTGCAGAAGAAGCGCTACTTCGGCATCCTGTATGAGACGGACCCGAACAAGGGCAAGCCGAAAAGCATGGGTATTGTGCTGCGCCGCCGCGACAACGCGCCCATTGTAAAGGACGTATACGGTGGCCTAATTGATATCCTCACGAAGAAGCAGGACTTGGAGGCGGCGGTTAAGTTCGTGCGCGAGTCGCTGCAATCACTGGTGGACGAGCGCGTGCCCATGGACAAGCTCATCATCACAAAGTCGCTGCGCTCCACCTACAAGAACCCGCAGCAAATTGCGCACAAGGTGCTGGCGGACCGCATGGGCAAACGCGACCCGGGCAACAAGCCGAGCTCGGGTGACCGCATCCCATTCGTCTACATCCACAATGCGGACAAGAAGGCGCTGCAGGGCGAGCGCATTGAGACACCGGACTACATTCGCACCAAGCGTCTGAAACCGAACTACTCGTTTTACATCACGAACCAGATCATGAAACCCGTGGCGCAATTATTCGGGCTGGTGCTGGAACAAATGACCGCGTTTCGGCGCAAGAAGGCGCGCTTCTTGGAAGAACTGGAATCCGTTAAAAGCAACTGGACCGAGAGCGACGACAAACTGCAGAAGAAACTGGACGACCTGCGGTTTAAAGAAGTGAAGGAGCTCATATTTGACGACTACCTGCGCCAGGCAGACAATATGGCGAAATCAAATAAGAGCATAACGGAATTCTTTAATGCCAAGAAAAAATGAATCAGCATAAACATACACATGCCCATGCATGCACACATATAAACGCATGCACACATATAAATTATTTTTTATAGCAACACGGAACAAAGTTAATCAACATCATCAATGCGACCGGGACTAGAACCGGAGGGACCGGAACCTCTTGAGCCAGTTGCTCCTCTCAATAAATCAAATGAAAACACAACGGAATCATCATTCACCGAATTCAATTCAAATCCGGGAATGTTTCTGCTGTTTCGCAGTAATTCATTATAAAACGTGTTGATGTTGATTTCAGATTCAAGCGGAATTTGAATGTGACGATCATTTGTAGCATTGGCATTTGTAGCATTGGCATTTGTAGCATTGGCATTTGTAGCATTGGCATTTGTAGCATTGGCATTTGTAGCATTGGCATTTGTGGGTTGTCTAGAAACGGGATGATCGGTCAATAAATTATGCCTGCACGTGGGACACGTGTTGTTCAGACGCAACCAATGTGCCAAGCTCTCAGAATTGAATATGTGTCCACAATGCCTGATGCGCGACACTTGCTGTGCTGATTCAAACACATCATGTGTGATTGAACACAACGTGTTGATTGGATTGACAATGTTTCCAAACACAACCGTTTCAATGCGTTCGGCCAATTGCGCCGGTGTCAGCCTTTGTATTTCTGGTGGATTTATCATTCCAAACAATGCATTTATGATGTTATTTTCAAACGAAGCCGAAGGTTGAGTCCGTTGTGACGGTTGTGTGCGTGGTTGCTGTGATCTCTGAGGTGGCTGAGGTTGTGTTTGTGGCTGGTGCTGTTGTGGCTGGTGCTGCTGTGTTTGTGTTTGTGGTTGTTGTGGCTGGTGCTGCTGTGGCTGGTGCTGCTGTGGCTGGTGCTGCTGTGGCTGGTGCTGCTGTGGCTGGTGCTGCTGTGGGTGAGGGATAAGCAACCAAGGATACGGGTTCGCATTGATGGAATTCCGATTGCCGTGCAGCACTTGTTCCAATACATGATACATGTGATTCGCGTGATACGTGAAATGGGTGTAACTTTGAATTAAACTTTCATACATTGAAAATAGTCGCGCATTGTAAAATGGGATGCTGTTTGCGTCATCCTGTGCTGGAAATGGTTGACCATGACCACCTGCTTGGTTCTGGTTCTGGTTCTGGTTCTGGTTCTGGTTCTGGTTCTGGTTCTGGTTATTAGACCTTTGGTTATTACGATGAAATCGCGGCATTGTATTATAATTATGGATTATACTATAACATTATCATATTTTTAAGCATTATCCCATTAAATAATTAAAAACAAAAATGATACCTGCAACGAGTTTGTTCTTCTATGCAGGTTTAAATTACTCCATTCCTTAGGAGGCTCTAGTGCACTGAATGCACCTGTGCGAGATTGTTGTAAGCATACCACCTGCCGGTATCGATCCAGCACCGTACTTTTAATGAGAAAGAGATAACCATCAGTAATTCGGACCCACGTGAAGCAGGTCTAGGTAGTAACCGACGATGTTGACGTCCGCCATGGAGGTGGTTTGAAAGATTGGCTGCGTTTTATGTCCAGCTTGACAACCCGCTTCTGTAAAGGGGCGAAGGAAATGCGTCTGACTCACTCGGTCTAAATGAGACGAGATGCATCAGACTTGTTAGATTTCACGTCTCCAACTAGACGATGGTGGTTAACTCCGTGAGTGTGCCCGCTTCTGTAAAGCGGTTAAGGAACTGCGTCTGACTCACTTGACTGAGATGCATCAGACTTGTTAGATTTCACGTCTCCAACTAGACGATGGTGGTTAACTCCGTGAAGGGGGTGTGCCCGCTTCTGTAAAGTGGGCGAAGGTGAGGGACTGGCTTCGCTCCAGTGATCTCGGAGTTGATTTGGTTGCTGTTTTACGTCGCTTAAGCTATGACGACCTACTTCTGTAAAGGGGCGAAGGATGAAATACCCACAACCAGTTTCGATCTGGTGACCTCCGGCTTATAAGGCGATAACCATCAGTTGTTCGGACTTTATGCAAGTCTAATGAAGTAACCGACGATGTTTTTACGGCGCTCTCCCTCTGAGCTATGCGGGTGTATGTCTTGAATTGTGGCTCTAGTTGTAGTCTCAGTAGCCTTTGACTCCCTTTTGGAGGGTTTCTTGAATGTAATGCCCCCGACAGGTTTCGATCCTGTGACCTTCCGCTTATAAGGCGATAATCATCAGTCCTTCGGACTCTTTAAAGTCATATTAAACGACCGACGATGTTGTAGACGCTCTGCCGCTGAGCTACAGGGGCTTTTATTCATGTCTTGGATTAATTTTTGGATGCACCCCTAAGAATTTGGTGATGTGGTGCACTACCGTTTTTGGTTTTTTTTTTGCAGTTTCAGGCTCGGAGTTGAACTTGGGACCTTCGTGTTTGGAATCAGGCTTCCAACCACTAGACCACGCCGCTCATTGCGAACTGCTTGAAACAACATGCGACGAATCAATATACTAACATGTCAATATTTTGAATTTGTCTGAATGATCCCATACATGCATTCATTTGTGTTGTTTATCAATTTGGATATTCTTGATAAACCCTTTTATTATTTTTTTGTGTGCATGATCATCATTTTCAATATTTTTATAAAGCTCCTTGCACAGTGTCAAATATTCCGTCTGCAATTTCTCTTTCGTTTCCCACCCGGGATGCACATCTATCCAGTCTTGAATGCGCTTGATTTGATAACAGGAAGTCAGATATATGAATTTCTTGATGTTTGCACAGTCGTCGTCCTTTTCCCACTCGTCGTTCTTCACGTACATGGTTTCGCGTTTTGCATCCGTGCAGTGAATCGGGCGCTTGTGCACGTCCATGCCCCGGAGGTTATTCACGATGATGGAGCTGACACCCTCAATTATGCCGTTGTTCTTCGTAAATTCCAGATCTTCCAATGTTATGTTGAGAGATTTCACAAAATCGCTGAGTTTAATGGCGTCCTTGCATTCCGTATTTAAAAACACCTGCAGGTTAAATTGTTGGTTATTCGTGGTGTTATTCGTGGTATTTATTACCGTATTTCTCTCTTTGCTCAATTCTATGAGCTGGGTTTGCAGCGTTTTGTTCTGCTCCATCAGCTGTTCCACCATCTTCATCATGAATTCTCCTGATGCAGGCGCAGATGCAGTGGTTGATGCAGTAGTTGATGCAGTTGAATTATTCAGTTTTTTTATGCATTTGGTGGGAGTAGTCTCCATCTCCATATCCATTTCGGATATAACAGTAATACTGGTTGCATTTATTTTTTTCGTATTGTCTACGCACTTCTGTTCATGATACCACAAACTGTTGCGAGCATCATAACCCTTTCCACAATTCGGACATTCAAATGCTTTTTTTGACCATTCAGCAATTAATGGCTTGTGTGTGCATTTTTTTTCATGATACCATTTACCATTGCGTGTGCCGTAATTTTTATGACAATAATCACATTTATATTTTTCGGATTTTTCCGAGTCATCTTCAGATATGCACGTTAGCACAAGCTTCAATTCATTTGTTAGAATTTCTCTCAACACGTCTTTTGAAATCCTGAAAAATTTTCGGTTGGGTTCTATGCGATATTGCATTAGATGATTGTGAATTTGTGTTTCAAGTTCATGTCCTTCATGTGTAATTATCAACGACTCAACCACAAAAGACGTTGGGACGCCGGTTGCCTGCATCGATCTTTTAATATGGTGTTTCCTCGTCCAACCAATTTTCAACACATCATTATCATAAGATGGGTTTGACATAATGTAAACATAATGGTCCTTCGTGTCGTTCATTGCATTCATAGTTATTATTAACTAATGTGTATATTATTTAAATTGGTTTACACGTTCTAAATATTCAAAACGACAGATCAGGATGCCAAATAAACCAGTCTGAATGCCAAAAAATACATTCTTAATGCTCAAAATTTGTTCTAAAAAGTCAAAAATACATAGAACGTTTTTTTCAACACCTGGTGCCTTTTTTTAAGCTTTTTTTGGGGCCCAAAATGCACCTTTTGATGCCTCCAAAATAGTGTGACCTGTATGCTCTCATAATTACACATATATTATATAAATTAATTTTGTTATTTTTTGTTTTACTTTGTTCAAGACTCGAAAAATTTTCCAGGAAATGGACAAAAAAAATGTCCTAAAATCGATATGTCAAAACCTTTTTGCACAAAAACGCGCGGCGCTAGGTGATTTGCGGAACTTTTTCGGGCGCAATAAATGCGCACCATTATGGTGCGACAATATTGAGGTGTCATGATTGTTGCAATTTGTCCTAGAGAGAAAATGGTATAAAATAATGATATAAAGGAATGCGCATAGTTTATAAATGATCCGAGTTAAACCATGAGCACCGTAACACTTTCAATCCTTCCCACGATAAACATTGATGGAACGGCATACCACAATTCAAAGGACATGCTGACCCTGAATCCCGTGTTTTTCAAGGGGTTCACAACAACCCCGCGCCGAATCATTGAAAGAAAGAAAATTCCTGCGACCGATTATTTGTATGCAACCATGGAAAAGGGAAAGGGATGGAACCTTTCCACCAACGAATGCAAAAAGGCGCAGTTGTTGATATCCACGAATTGGACAAACACGAATCGGTTTTTTGGCACACTGAATGCAGCAACAAACGAAGTTGTGGGCAAAGTAGTGAATGAAGTTGTGAGCGCAAGCGCAGAAAACGAAGTTGTGAGCGAAGTGATGAGCGAAGCAATGGAAGAAACAGAAGCATCTGTGAAGAATGCTCCACCGATATTACACCTAAGTGATGATGAAAAATTTCATGATGTGGATGGACACGTAATTGACATTGAAACCAGAGGTGAAAGAGATAGAAAAAAGATTTATTTCAAGGTGAAAGATGTCAGCATTGGGTTTGAAATGCCGAGATTGAATGACACATTGACACGCGAACGCGGGTTTGAGCGTGCAATTCATTATACCACGTTTAAACGTGAAATTAGATCCGTCCCTGACGGGTCTAAACCATGCAAGACGACATTATATCTAACATACAAGGGTTTATTGCGTGTTTTATTCGTGTCTCGCAATAAACATGTAGATAAATTTCAAGATTGGGCAGAGGAGAAGCTCTTCACGATCCAGCTGGGTTCAAAAGAACAAAAGGTGAAGCTGGGAACCGACCTTTGCAACATTCCACTCAAAACATACCAGGCCATATTTGAAAGTCACACGTCCAATTTCCCGTCCATTTATTTAGTGTCGCTTGGCAAAGTGTGCGACGTGCGCGCGACATTTGGAATCAGCGACACAATTCCAGACGATTCGGTGGTTTATAAATACGGATTCACCAAGGATTTCGCTCGCCGCATCGGAGAACACAATCTTAAGTATTCCAAACTGCCTGGCGTGACAGTGGATGTCAGGTGGTTTCAGAACATAGACATCAAATACCTGTCTGACGCGGAAAATGAAGTGGAAGATGAATGCAGCGCTTACGGAACGCGTCTATACACCCCGGGCCACAAAGAGTTGATTGTGTTGAACGACAAACAATTTGATCACATGCAAAAATCGTACCGTCGCATTGGGAAAGAATATGCGGGAGCGACTGCGGAGCTAAATGAAATGATTGCATTATTGCGAACCGAAATCAAGGACATGCACATGCAGCACAAGCACGACCTGTTGGAAAAGGACATGGTGATTCAAAGGTTGACGATGCAGAATGAAATGAGCAGTCTAAAAGAAGACAACCTTAAACTGCAACTCAAATTTTATCAAAAATAAGTGTGCTGTATGTGTTCATTTAAATACGAATTTCTCTCGTGTGATAATGTTTGAAGATGTGAAAAGGGCAATGCAATCCTGTCATTGGCCGAAAACGATGGCATGCATCCACCATTTTCGGGAAGGTTGCACATGAAAGAAGAGAGAAATTCATTAATATATATGAAATCCAAAATGCATATATTAATTTAAAAATGTGTATAAACACAACCCAATGCATTAAAGCATCGTCAAACAAAGCAACGCAATGACCGAAAAGCATGGTGTGTACAAGGACAAGGGTCTGAGCGGGTTGGCCAACATGGGCAACACGTGCTACGTGAATGCGTGCCTGCAGATTCTGTCGCACACGTATGAATTGAATGATTTTCTCTCAAAGAATGGTGGCGAATACAAGTCGCGCCTGAATCACAAGGTGGATTCCGTGCTGCTGCACGAGTGGGACAAGCTGCGCACGATGATGTGGGCCGACAACTGCATCATTTCGCCTGGTGGGTTCGTGTCGGCGATGCAAAAGATTGCGAAACTGAAGCACATGGATCTGTTTTCCGGGTTTCAGCAGAACGATGTGGTCGAGTTTCTCATGTTCATGATGGACTGCTTCCACACGGCGCTGGCCCGTGAGGTGGAGATGAAGGTCCGTGGGGTTGCGCGCAATGCCACCGATCGCGCGGCCAAGGAGTGCTACGAAATGATGGCAGGCATGTACAAAAAACAGTATTCAGAAGTGCTGAACATCTTCTACGGGGTGCAGGTTTCCCTGATTGAATCGCTGGATGATGCAAAGGTGTTAAGCACGAAACCGGAGCCCTTCTGCATATTGAATCTGTCGTTTCCTTGTGGCGGTAATAGCGGCAACCTCAATGCATTTAGGGCCGTGTCGCTGTTTGATTGCCTGGATCACCACTGCGCGCCCGAGGTGTTGAGCGGGGACAACGCGTGGTTTAACGAAGCCACGGGACAGAAGCAGGACGTGCAGAAACGGTTGTCGTTTTGGAGCCTGCCGAACGTGCTGATCATTGGATTAAAGCGGTTTGAAATGAACGCGCGCGGACAGTCGCGAAAAATACAGGTGCCGATTGACGCGCCGTGCATTCGCGCCGATTTTTCCAAGTACGTGCATGGATACAATCGGGAGAGTTACGTGTATGAACTGTTCGGTGTGTGCAACCATCACGGGGGATCACCGATGGGTGGGCATTACACCGCCACCATCAAGAACGCGAACGGGAAATGGTACGGTTGCAATGACACGATCGTGAAGGAAGTTCCGCTCGCAGGCAACTCCATTGTAAGCAATTTGCCGTACTGCCTGTTTTATCGCAAAATCAAAGAATAATAATATTTTATAATTTTATACATACTAAACACATATTTAACATTGGGAAATGAATGTGTCATATGATTCTATAACCGGAATTGGGCAAAACCCGCTGGAATACATCAATGCTGCCCAAGGCACGTCAACCAATGGGAAGCTGATCATGCTTGCAGTTTTATCGGTCACTATTTTATTGTATTACATCATATTTGCCACGGTTCCGGGGGGTACCGGGACAAGCGGCCCCTCTCCTGTGACCGGGGGAGCCAAACTGCTGGAAGTCATAATGTGGGGCACGTTCATTGTACTGCTGATGATCAACGGGTATCAGTATTTTTTCAATGTGAACATTGTGACCAGCGTGCAGGACCTGTTCAGCGACAAGCCGAAAGTGGACATAACGGTGCAGCAGCCGGAGGGTGACTCCGAAACCAGCGTGCCTGAACTGCGGTATTTTAAGCAGGTGTTCCACGTGCCGGGGAATGAGTATACGTATGATGATGCGAAAGACGTGTGTAAAGCATTTGACGCGCGATTGGCATCGTATGATGAAGTGGAGAAGGCATACAACAACGGGGCGCAATGGTGCAGCTACGGATGGTCGGACAATCAGATGGCGCTGTTTCCCACGCAGAAAAACACGTGGAAGAAGTTGCAAGGAATTAAGGGGCACGAAAACGATTGCGGGCGTCCGGGCGTCAACGGCGGCTTCATTGCGAACCCGGACGTGCAGTTCGGTATCAACTGCTACGGGTTCAAGCCGCAGATCACGGCCGCGGAAGCGGACGACATGAAGAACGCCCCCATCTATCCCAAGACGATGAAAGACATAGAGAAACAGCAAAAAGTGGCGTACTGGCAGACGAAGCTGAGCGACATCCTGGTTTCACCGTTTAATAACGACGTGTGGAGCGCCTAGAACATACAAAATAATACAATACATTATGCACTGGGTGCATGATGTGTTCAAATTACAATGTCATTCAGCATATATGGGTCACACCCATGCCATCACCGCGACAATCGGTGCATAGACAACTGCCTGACCCGCCTAACCATTTTCCAACGTAGCTGGCGATCGCGCAACCTCCAAAGTAACCGGAAGTTGCGACCTTACCGCTCTGGCACATTGTGCATTCGGTGCCCTTTTTGTCTCCGCATATATCGGGTGGTGATGTAGGGGGCGGAGGCGGGGACACAGAC
>Ga0194044_10000358_pt1 | contig 22556 bp, 23 predicted proteins | sample JunL4417m_MetaG_FD_155460 | JGI IMG/M metagenome (GOLD analysis project Ga0194044, IMG submission 155460) | Anoxic zone freshwater microbial communities from boreal shield lake in IISD Experimental Lakes Area, Ontario, Canada - Jun2016-L442-17m | ecosystem: Environmental > Aquatic > Freshwater...
GAATATCTTCGCCGATAGAGCAATTGACGTTATCCGCCGTTTCGCCGACATGTCCGGCATGGATTTAGTCGAAGAGCCAAGAAAATTGGGCAATCAAATAAGAGTAAATTTAATTAAAAGAAAAAATACTGGGAGCCAGGATGCCGAAGTTAAAGACGCACAAATCAACAGCTAAAAGATTCAAAATTACAGGTAGTGGCAAAATTATGCATGTTCGTGCAGCTGCCAACCATCTTTTGACTCACAAATCTAACCGATTACGTGGTCTTGTTGAAATTAGCAAAAATGACCAATCAAGAGTTAAAAAACTTTTAAATCGATAATGGTTTTAATATTTTAAATTTCCAATCATGCCAAGAGTAAAACGCGGAGTTACAACTAAAGCCAAACATAAGCGACTGTTCGCCAGAACAGTTGGTATGAAGGCTGGCCGACGTAACCAAGTCAAACTAGCCAAACAAGCAGTTCTTAAAGCTGGTACCAACGCCTATATCGATCGTCGCCGAAAGAAACGGGATTTTCGTGGTGCTTGGATTATCTCCATCAACGCTGCTTGCAGGTCCAACGGATTGTCCTACTCACAGTTTATTAAAAAACTTATTGACCAAAAAATTGAACTAAACAGAAAAGTCCTTTCTGAAATGGCCAAAGCCCAGCCAGAAGCTTTCTCTGAACTAGTGAAACAAGTCTCAAAATAAAAAATCAAATAATTAAAAAGTGCCTCTAACGAGGCATTTTTTAATATAAGCAAATATTATGATTTATTTCTTTGTCTCAGTAAGATAGCGTAGCCCTAAAATCACAATTGCTACAATTATCAAAACATCAGCGATGTTAAAAGTTGGCCAACGGCCAATTGAAATGTAGTCGCAAGCACCGCCACGGAAAATTCTGTCTAGCAAATTTGAAAGTATTGAAGATAAGAGTACTGCAGATGAAAATCGAACTGTTTTGTTGTCTGATTTGTCCAAGATAACTATCGGCAAATAAGAGAATGCAACTAAAATTATTATTGCCAAATTATTGGCACCAAAAAAGCCAAGAATAAAATGATCATTAAAGATCAAAAAATCCGGATTGATATAAACAGGAATTAATTGTAATAGAAATAGGACTAAAAGAGCAAAAAGCGCTGGCCAGAGATATAGCTTTGGTTTCATTTCTTTTTTGTTTTTTGGCAAACTACGCAGACGGCGGCGTATGGCATTGATTTTAGCCTATCGGATTCAATTTCTTTTTTGCAAACTGAACATTTGCCATAGGTGCCATTATCAATTGTCTTTAGTGCAGCGGTTATCTCTTTGTTCAGGGTTTTAAGTTGTTTTTCAATGCTCAAATTGTTCTCAAAATCCTCGTATTCTTTGGCATTATCGTCATCACCGCTACCATAATCTGGATACTTTTCCAGTTCAACCATTTTCTTTTCCAATTTTTGTTTTTCTGCCAGAAGGGCTTTTTGTTGTTTCGCAATGAATTTTTCGTCTATTGTCATGGTGTTTTCGCCTTTCTTTTCATGTAATATATGCCAAAAATAAAGAATGATAAAGCAAATATAATAAATGATGTCAGTTGAGATAAATTAATTCCAATAATTAAGTTTGGATCGCCGCGATAGGCATCGATGAAGATGCGGAAAAAACTGTAGAGCGTTACAAAAGTAAAAAATAGAAAGTAGTCAATTATGTATTTTTTTGCATATAAATATAGAGAAAAATTAATTGCGAATATTGCCAAGCAAAGATAGATTTCAAATGAGGTAACCGGAAAATGGTAAAAGTAAGCGAACGGGCCATAATATCTTTTTCCGACTTCTCCTGCCAGAACACAGCCGATTCGGCCAATGGCAATTCCCAGCGGAAAGGCAACTCCAGCTAAATTAAGCCACTTCCCAACGTTTTCTTTTTGAGCCCGAATTAGAAGTAAAAATGTTAATCCACCAAAAATAAATCCTCCGAACGATACCAGCCCACCTTGCCAAATTTTAGCCATTTGGTATAGATTTGTGTAATATTTGAGGTTCATAAAATAAAACAAAATTCTGGAGGCTATAACACCAATAATTATAGTTAGAATTATGTTCATTAGAAACTTGGTGGTTGAAAGGTGCTCCTTTTCCGCTAGGCGGAAATAAAAGTAGCTGGCAATTATCATTGCCAAAACAAAAAAAACACCGTGACTATAAATGTTGTACCCAAAAATTGAAAAAAGAACTATTCTCATTATTTTTCTCTGTGCTTTTTATTCTTTGTCAATTCGAACTTAAATTTTTATTCGGGTAAATATTACTTTTAGTGTAAATTATATTGACTTGAGTTGTCAATCGCGCTAGACTTGAAGAGTATAAAAATAATTTTGGCAAATGGAAGACCTAGAAAATACAAAAATAGAACAACCGCATAATGAGTCTCTTTCAAGCATCAATCCTGGAGGGGAAAATCGCGCAGGCAATTTCTTCTCTTTTCTTTTTGATCTAGCAAAGACTTTTGTGATTGTAATGCTTGTTGCATTCGCTATTAGGTATTTTGTTATCCAACCGTTTGTAGTCGACGGTGACTCAATGATGTCGACTTTTGTTAACAACGAATATTTAATCGCTGAAAAAATTTCTTACGACTTTACTCAACCGTCGCGTGGTGATGTTGTGATCTTTCGTTATCCAAAAAATCCTTCAATCATCTATATTAAGCGTGTCATTGGCCTTCCAGGCGAAACGGTGACAATTAAAGATGGAAGCGTCTATATTTCAGATTCCAATGATGCAACACCGAGGAAGATTAATGAATCGTATATTGGTGCATCAATTAAAACCAATCTGTTTGATGCTACCACTGCCGATGCGCAACTTAAAGTTACGCTAAAAGACAACGAATTCTTTGTGCTGGGAGACAACCGAGACCACTCGTCTGATTCTCGCGAATGGGGTATTCTGCCACGGGCTAACATTATCGGCCGCGTTTGGCTAACAGTGACTCCACTCGATCATTTTAAGCTCTGGAGCCATCAAGACTACTAAGACTCTTTCCCAAGAGTATAAAAAAGACCATCGATGTTTTATCTGTGGTCTTTTTTATTATTTCTGATGCTAGCTTCGGTCTGAGATAGAATAAATAAGTAGTAGACCGGCAAAAACAATAACAGCAAAGGTAGCCAGTGCATTGGTTAGAGGTTTTGGATAACTGGAATTAGCTGAGGTAAAAAGCGGATCAATGGTTTGAACTGTGATTGAAGAATTGGTGCTGGAAATTAATTTTGATGAGTTCAACTCGTCAAGAAAAACTTTGTTAATTTTGTCTAAAGCACTGGTATTTTTATTGAAGAACTCTATTAATACTATGTTCGAGTTAGAAATAACACTTGCATTAACAATTTTATCGAGATTGTTTAAGTCGTTTTCATTAAATTCAACGTCAGATGCTCTGGAGATCTTTTCTAGGAAGTATCTTGACTTTACTGTTTCGGCAATTGATTTGGTTAAATCTGGGTTAGTCTGCAAATTGCTTGTCAAGTCTCCGCTACCATCCTTATAAAAAACAGCAAATCTTCCGGAAGAGTTATAAATTGGTGGCTGGAGGCTAAAAAAAATAAATACTAGAATCGCAGATAAAAAAGCAACAGCAAAAAGTAACTGGTAATGCAATTTTTTTACCCTGTGGCCATTAAGAAAAGAGTTATATTCGTTCATCTCCCTCCGATTAATTTATTTAGTCCTATTATACCAGAAAAGGTATTATGCAAACAACAAATTTTCGCTTTCTAGGCACTCATCTTTTTCGCGCGATATTTATTTATCATTAATACCAATCCGATCGGAAGGAGCGAATACCAGAAGAAAGGCCTAATAATTCCTACTGATTCTCCGCGTGCGAAGAAAAGAAAAAATGAGAGATACGCCGCAAGACCAGCAAAATAAAGTTTATCTTTACGAATTTCTGCGAACTCTGAAATAGAAACAAAAAATATGCCAATAACCATTGTTATTATCCATGATCCGTAAAACCCAAAATTGGCGTAGGCTTCGGCGATGAATGAATACCCAAGTCCCAGACCGTTTTTTGCGGCAACTGGGTCCACAGTGGTTATCAGCCAGTCAGAGAGTGTCCCATGCTGGATAGCTGGGTGAATTTTCCAGAAAAAATTTGGCATGATAGTGGTCAGAGAATATAAATAACTCGTCCCCAAATCCCAGTGGCGATGCAATGGAATGAGTTGAGTTGTGTAGGCCGTTGTTTTTATCGATGACCCCATTTCATTAAGTGTATCTAGAAGCGGATTTGTTGTTGATAGGCTATTACTAATATTTTGCCAAGAGAATTTATCTATTCCTGAAATGTCGCGAGAAATTCTAATTATCGGAAATAGTAGACATAGAAACAATACAGAAAGAGCTGAAATCACGATAATATTCACGGGTTTTATTGTTTTGTGCCAAAGCCAAATATAGGCAACAAGTGGCATTATTGCGGTTGATCTTTTGCCGACAACTAGCTGAAGTACAGCAATGGAGATAACTAGTAATAATGAAATAAGCCGAGTTGCCCTATCTTTCTTACTCCCCGCAAGAAGTAAGAGCGTTCCCGGAATAATGAAGCTAGCCAAAATTGTTGGCCCAGCTAATAACCCAGTGGTTGGAGCTAGTTGATATAGGGAAGTATAGCCGGAACTAATTGAAAGTGAAACTGCTTCTTTTATTGTCAGAAAAAAGGGATAGATCGAGACTAGAATAAGAAAATAGCCAACAATGATCAGGTTCTCATCTGCTATGCTCAAAGCCTTTTTTTCTTTTGATCTCGAGAAAAATGTCACAGCTAAAAGTGCTCCAAGGTGGAGTCCCATAATCGAGAGATCGACTACAATAATTGTCATTACCACAACGTTGGTAGGGAAATAATTTGCAAGCAAAGCCACGGAATTACCTGGGATAAAAGACAGAATAATCCATGAGAAGTTGAATAAAAATGCTGCAATTAAGAACAAGCCATAAGGATTAAAAAAAGTTTTTTTCAGTTTGACCCAGGACCAAATCATCCAAATAAATGTAGTAATCAATAAAAATTGCCAGAGTAACAGTTGATTGTTCTCCGAAAGGTTAAACGAGGCCATGAAAAAAAAGATTGTCAATGTAAGTAATAGTGCGACAATGTGAATTGGAAGCAGATTACCTAGTTGCTCTTTTATTTTTTCGTTTGCAGTCATCATGAGAGTTATTTCTTCCTGTCTTATTGTATTTTAACTCAAAAATAATAACTGAACAATAAAACCAAGACTTATAAAATCTGCAACCATTGGTTTGATAAGGTGGAGATTATTGTTTCAAAATATACCTGAATTGGACCACGAAACTGTTTTTTTGTTTAGGCAAATGTTGGTTAGGTACCAGCCCCTAATTTTTCACAAACGGACTAATAAGTTTCTTGGACGCAACTGGTTTTACTTCATCGAGTGCAACTGCAATATTTCCGGATAATATTTTTATTTTTTAAGCAGTTTTTTATATAGCCTTAGATAGTTTTTGACCATAATATCAATCGAGTATTTTTTCTCTACTATTTCTCGACCATTTCGCCCCATATTTTTTCGTAATTTTTTATTTGCATCAAGTCTGGCCATCGCCTCGCTAAAATCTTTTTCATTCGAATCAACCAAGTAGCCGTTTTTGCCATCTGAAATAATTTCACTGTTTGACCCACTGGCCCTGGTTGACACAACTGGCAGACTTCTTTCCATCGCTTCCAATAAGCACAAGGCTAATCCTTCGGATTTTGAACTTAAAATAAAAATATCTGAGATATCCAGAATTTGCTGAATATCATCACGTGAACCGAGTAAAAAAACATCATTTTCCAATTTCAGAGAAAGAATTAATGAGTCTATTTTTTCTTTTAGTGGCCCATCGCCTGCAATTATTAATTTTATTTTAGGCCGCTTAATTTTGGCAAGAGCAAATGAGTTAATTAAAAGTTCGTGGTTTTTTACTGCCAGCAGGTTGGCGACATTTACGAATATTGTGTTGCCAATTAGTTGCTTTGTAATATTGCCCAGCTTTGGCTTGTTAAGCGCGTGGCGGTCAAAAATTTTAATGCCATTATTTATTACCTGGGTATTTTTAACCTGATGATTTTTTTTGATCGATTTATTTACTGATTCTGATACTGATACGAGTGCGGATGTGAACGGAAGAAAAATTTTATAAAATAATTTACCCTTTGGTCCAGTTTCGTTTTCGTAAAGCCCGTGAGCGGTATTTACAAAAACTTTTTTGGTCATCAGATTTGAGAGAAAATAATAAAAACCAGAACGATGAGTTTGAATTATATCGATTTGAAAATCTTTTATTATTCTCTTAACTTCCAAGATCGATGCAATGGAATACCTTGGTGATTTAAGAGTGAGTATTTTAATGCCTGCTAATTTTAACTTTTTGATGTTTTTTTTAGATTTTTCTTTTGTCAGGATCAAAATATTTGAATCATGACCGCTTTCTTTGAAACCGATCGCCAAATTGATTGCTACGTCCTCGGCTCCACCAACAAGCAGAGTATCAATAATTTGTAATATTTTCATAATAATTTTTTCTGAAATATTTGTGGCTAAGTTAATAGTACTAGTTTAGAGGAAGGTATTACAATTGCTTAGTCTTTTTTAGTTGCTGCAATAATTATTAGAATAATATACTAAATTAAAAATAATTTATATCAAATTATAAGTTATTTTGGCGCTAACCAATATTTGCGCAGTAAGAGTATAGTTTAATCAATGTTGAAAATATTTGAGCTGGGTATTCTTTTTGACATTAGATTTTTTTCCTGAGATTATTAGAATCGGTTCAGAGAAATCCATTTTTAAAACGGAGACGCGAAGTGATATTTCTTTTTTGGGGTGGGGAATGGTGATAAAAAGCCGAAAAATTGACATTTCAGTCATAGTTGTAAATTTTGAATCATACGACGTTATTTTACAGTTATTAGATTCTGCCAATGATTCATTTGGTAATTTATCGGTCGAATTTATTGTTGTTGATAATAGCAGCGAAAAAAACCTAATGGCATTAAGCAATTTGCGACGAAAGTTTTCTGGGATAAAAATAATCAATCCTAAGGAAAATATTGGTTATGCTAAAGGTGTCAATTTAGGAATTTTAAAATCAAGCGGTCAGTATCTTGCGGTGATAAACCCTGACGTAATTATCATCGATGGCACACTTACCAAACTTTATAAATTCGCCAAAGAACATCAGAATGTTGGTATGATTGGTCCCAAATTACTGACACTAGAAGGTGATCTACATCTTTCCTGCCGAACTTTTCCTGGCCCATTAACATTGCTTTACAAGCGGCTTCCAATAATCAACAGATTACCTTTTATAAAACGTAAAGTTAGTGATCACATGATGTTGCAGGCTAATCATAATCGGGCCCAAAAAGTTGATTGGGTATCTGGATCATTTATGTTTGTGTCCAGAGCAGCATTGGAACATGTCGGGCTGATGGACGGACGTTTTTTTCTTTATATGGAAGATGTTGATTGGTGCCGGCAATTTTGGGAAAATGGTTACGAGGTTTGGTACCTCCCTCAGGCTAAGGCAATTCACATTGCTAGGCATTTATCCACACAGTTTGGACTTTGGGGGTTATTCCGAAGAATATCCTGGGTTCATATTTCCAGTTATCTAAAGTATCTGAAAAAGTACTACAAAATATTGCCACCCAAGAAATTTTAAACAATCATTGCTAAATTCAAAATAAATTGCAAATCTATGAAAGTTGTCGTTGCGTCTGAACTTCATTTTTTCCAGGCACCCGACGGAACTATTTGGTCAGCCGGAGCTTTTAACGGAGGCTACTGGAAGAGGTATACCAATGTATTTTCTGGCGTGATTATAATTGCTCGGGTTAAACGGCTAAGTGAGGTGCCAAAAAATTTTGTCAGAGTAGACTCAAAAAAAATCAGCTTCATTAACTTGCCCGATTTTCTGGGACCATTCGATTTTTTAATCAAATATTATAAAATCAAAAATATTTTGATCCGCAACTTACCCAAAGATTGCGCATATTGTCTTCAAGCCCCAGGAACGCTTTCAAATTTGGTTACGTCGTTATTGGCGGACTTTCCCTATGGGCTAAATGTAATAAGTGACCCCGGGGATGCTTTTTCCCCAGGTACAAACAAAAATATCTTCCGCTGGTATTTTAGGCGATATTACACACAACATTTAAAAAAACAGTGTCTGGGATCGTCGGTTTCAAGTTACGTCACGCTGAGTGCGCTACAGCAGAAGTATCCACCAGGAAAAGACACTTATGCCATTGGTGTATCTGATGCGATACTTAAAACCGCAAATATTAGAAAAAATCCTAAAAAGTATTTTGGGCGTCAGAATAACAAAATACTTTATGTCGGGACACTTTCCCAGCTTTACAAGTCGCCCGAAGTTTTAATTAGGGCGATCAAAATTTGTAAGGATTATCAGCGCAATTATAGGTTAACTATAATTGGTGATGGTAAATACCGGAAATTGTTGGAGAGAATGACGGAAAAGCTTGGGTTGTCCAAGAAAATAAAATTTTTGGGGCAGATTAATGATTTTAAACAAATCTTTAAACGGTTAGATCAATCCGATCTGTTTGTGTTGCCGTCACGCGCCGAAGGTATGCCAAGGGCTCTGATTGAAGCGATGGCAGCAGGCTTACCAGCAATATCAACAAGCGTTGGTGGAATACCGGAAATTTTACCAAAGAAGGTTTTAGTCCCTCCTAATGATCCAGAGGCCTTGGCAAAAAAGATAATTGAGCTTTTGTCATCGCCAGAAATGCTGGAAAAAAATTCAGGACTTAATCTGCAAATGGCTAGAAAATTTGATTCTAAATTGCTTCAGAAGAAAACGGATAGAGTGCTGAGAAAATTAAAGCAGAAAACCGAAGAGTATCTTCGAAAGACGAATAGCTATTATTAGTTGTCTATGGTAGATCAGGCAGCTTTTTGTTATTTGCCTTGAGAATTAAACTTTGCAGAGTTTTTTATTTTAAAATGCTTTTTACCCAGTTTTGAATTGCAGAAAAGTCATTATCACCGGCAATCGGGCTGTAGGTTGTATTGAAATAATGTGATTCTCGTAGAAGTCCGCCCGGGTCAGTTGGGTCAGTTGTAAGTTTGTGTTGTTTAATATTTGCCAGTGGAGTTTTCTCTCCCAAATTAATAATCTTTTTCAATTCCCAAACTTGCATATTGGTTCTTATGTTGTCTTCGGAAACATTTAGAACATTGTTAATAGTTTTGAATTTCAATAAAGACCTGTTATCAATATACTGCTCGGCAAAGGAAAACATGAATAATTGCATTCGTCGTAATCTGTCAAAGTCTGGCACAGCATCTTTCGGCCAGCTGACAAAAGTTAGTGATTGTGGCCCGTCGAAATGGTATAGCCCGGGATTTGCCTTGTCTTTACTAGATGAAAATTCCCCGAATTTCAAAAATGGATAGTTTTTAGCTTCGGCATCCGACATTTTCACGTTAACTGCACCAATTTGATTTATGATTTTTTGGAATGAATCGAAGTCACATGTAAATATGTAGTTAATATCAATACCTAGTATGTTTGAAAAAGTATTTTTTACAAACGGAAGTCCATTTTCTGGGTATTTGTTGGGATTGTCTATCGCAGTCTTTAGCACCGAGTTTGCTTTTCCTGGATTACCATCTATCGGGATCCAAAGGTCGCGAGGGATAGAAATCAAATTAATATGATTGTTTTTTATATCAATATTGACTACCATCATCGCGCTTGAATAATATGCTCCGTACATACTTTTGTCTCTCATCCCAACAAATAATAAGTTGACATCACCTGTTTCCTCACCGCTTAGTTTTCCGGGGAGGAAAATATTTTTTGTATTTTCTATTGTTCCGGCTTTGTAACCTGCGACCATTCTATTGTACTTGGCTCTAATATAACTGACATAAGCGAAGAAAACGCTAATTACTATTAGCACAACTATAAAAACTAACCAAAAATACTTTCTTCGGTTCTTCTTCTGTCTTGACACTGGAGAGTAACCTTTTACTTCGTCAGCGTCGTCATCAGTTTCTTCAAACTCATCGATTTCCGAGTCCATTTCCCTCCATGTAGACACAATTTACCTGTTTTTGTTCAACAAATCAACAGATGTCATTTTTTTATTTATTGGCCGCGCTAATATTAGTAAAGAATAGCCACACATAATCTTTGAGCTAACATTTGTACCGAATATTTTGGTAACAATTCGAACATATTTGCCTATTTTAGAATTTAGAGTGCCCGAAATTTTTTCGATTCCTGGGGCAGTATAATTATAATCCAAGATCTCAAATCCATAATGCTCGATGATTGAAAGAAGCGATTCTTTGGTGAAAAAATGTAAATGCCCGACAGAGTTGATACTTCTAGAATAAAATGTTTTCCTGAAAAAGCTGTAAATGCTTACATCAACTGGGATGTGCAAAATGACTAAATTTGAATTTGTTTTAAGTTTTCTGAATAAATTAGCGTAGTTTTCCAGGTGCTCAACGACATCAATCGCCATTATTAGATCATATTTTTTTTGTGGGAACTGCCCAACCTGAAATTTCAATTTGGCTGATTCTCTCTTTTTGGCTATGTCGATTGCTTCCCTAGAGATGTCTACGCCTAGTAATTCCCTAGTGTTTTTTAATGATTTCTTTAACTCAAGCAATACCCCCCCAGTGCCACAACCAACATCACAAATTGAAGTCGGGCGTAGATTGTTTTTCTCAAGTATCTTGAAAATTTTTTCAGCTTTCCATTTCGCATCGCTATCGTGCCAATCTGGATTCTTTTTTTTGTAAACGCCGTTTTTGTAAATTGAATCTTCCACGGTTGCTCCAAAAGTTATTATTTATTCTTGTTGTGTAGGTCAATTATATCAATAAAAATTGGAGTGCCGGTAAATGGATAATGATCACGAATAACATTTTCAAGGTAGCGCAAATGCGAGAAATGATAATGATTTTTATTTGGGCAAATCAATTTGAATACTACGGGATTGGTTTTTTCCTGATAGAAGTCGAGAATTTTTGGAATCTGCGGATTTCTGTCAGCTGCAGCGCGAATAATTTCTAACAGTTCTTCTTTTTCTACCTCGACAAATCTTTGTTTGTAAACCTCAACTATCTTTTTCAGTAAGACGGTTTGATTCTTACCGGTTTTAGCCGAAAGAAAAATTACAGGCACAAAAGGAATGAAAGCCAGGTCGGCTTGCAGTTTGCCCAGGGCACGGGACATTTTATTTTTGATATCTTCATCTGCTTCGTTGTCCCAGAGATCGAATTTATTTACCGCAATAATAATAGACTTGCCTTGGTCTTTTGCGTTACCAGCTAGGTGGGCATCTTGATTTGTCAGTCCTTCTTCAGCGTCAATCAAAATTACTACAACACTGGAATCATCCAGGGCTTTCATTGTGCGGATAACAGAGAATTTTTCAATTCCGGATTCAACTTTTCCCCGGCGACGGATTCCGGCAGTGTCTATAAATCTAATTTTTTCTCCGGCAAAATCAATAGTCGCATCAGTTGTGTCTCTTGTCGTACCCGGAATATCCGAAACAATAGCTTTTTCTTCACCGGCCAAGTAATTGAGTAGGGTTGATTTACCTACGTTTGGTCGACCAACAAAAGCAACGTCAATAATTCGAGTTTTCTCGACAATTGGCTTTTCTGTAGAAAAATCAGCAGTCAGAAGATCTAGAAAATCACCAACACTGCGGCCAGAGATTGCCGAAATATAATTTGGCTGGCCGAAACCGAGTGAAAACACTCCCTGGGTAGGTATTTCCCGAGTTGCATTGTCGGCCTTATTTGCCAGCAAAAATACTTTTTTACCGCTTTTCCGCAGAACTTTTGCTACTTCGCGGTCATCCTGTGTAATTTCAGTTACATCAACTAGAAAAATAATAATATCGGCCTGGGAAATTGCGACATCAATGCTGACTTTTGTTAATTTCGAGATATCTTTTCCAGAAGCGTTATCAAATAGTCCGGCAGTGTCAATTAGTGTGAATTCCCTGCCGCACCACTCGGCTTTTGAATAGATTCTATCCCTTGTGGTCCCAGGAGTTTCTGATTCAATCGCTTTGCGGTCACCGACTAAACGATTAAAAAAAGTTGACTTGCCAACATTTGGCCGGCCCACGATTGCAACGGTAGGATTTTGAAGTAGTTTTTCACTCATTAGATATTTACAATAACATAAAATAGCTCAAAGTGCAATCTCTAAAATCTAAAGAACAATAAAATTAATCGGTCGTTCAGATAATATGGCGCTTTCAGTGTGCTTTATATTCAGCAAGGAATATTGATATACTCTGGCTATGATTATTGATGTCATACCAGAAACTAGGACTCACGGCGGGGCTGGAGTTTTTAGTTATGGCATACCGGAGGAATTATCCTCACAAATTAAAGTCGGAGCGATTGTAAATGTTCCTTTTGGGAAGAAAACAATCAGGGGAGTGGTAGAAAAAGTTCAAAGTTCAAAGTTCAAAGTTCAAAATGAAAATTTAAAATTTAAAATTAAAGAAATTGTTTCAATCAATCCTGAATCTATAATTCCAGAGAGTTACATCGAACTAGCCAACTGGGTTTCGGAGTATTATTTATGCAGTTTGGGCGAAGCGGTTTCGATGTTCTTGCCGCCAAATTTAAAAAGTCCAAGAAAGCTATCAGCTAACAGCTGTCAGCCATCTGCTTCCAAGAAGCTAAATCCGCTAACAATGGACCAGAAAAGCATATACGAAAAACTGGCAAAAAATTTAACATCTGAGAAAAAGAAGCCGGCATTAATTTATGGCGTAACAGGTTCGGGTAAAACGGAGATTTATTTGCATTTGGCAAAAAAAACTATCGGGCTCGGAAAATCAGTTGTTATGTTGGTACCAGAAATAGTACTTACACCACAAAACATTGAGCGTTTTGAAGAAGTATTTGGCGGCGACGTTGTCTTAATGCACTCAGGATTATCAAAATCGCAGAAGTTTCATTGTTACCAATCATTCTACCGCGGTGATAAAAAAATTATTGTCGGGCCAAGGAGCGCGCTTTTAGTGCCGAATGAGAATATTGGTCTAATTATCATTGATGAGGAACAGGAAGATTCGTACAAACAGGAGCAAAATCCGCGCTACGACGCTGTCGTTTTGGCAGAAAAGTTGTCACAGCAGTTAGGTGCGCTTTTAGTTTTGGGCTCAGCAACGCCTAGGGTTGAAACTTATTATAAATCTATGACGGGCATGTATGATTTGTTTACTATGGCTGGCCGCTATAATTCTTTAATGTTGCCGGTTGCTGAGATTATAGATTTGAAAGATGAGATCAAAAAAGAAAATTTTTCACCAATTTCGGAAAAGCTGCAAGAATCATTGGCCCTGGTATTAAAGAAAAAAGAACAGGCACTTTTGTTTTTGAATCGTCGTGGCATGGCGACTTTCGTTTCCTGCCGTGACTGCGGCTTTGTAGTTACTTGCGACAGGTGTGAAATTCCAATGATCTATCACGTCAATCAATCCGGTAACTATTTGATTTGCCACCATTGCGAAAAAAAATTGCCGATTCCGGCCAAGTGCCCAGATTGCGGCAGCTTTCGAATTAAATACTTCGGTTCCGGCGTGGAAAAAATTGAACTTGAAATTAAGAGATTCTTTCCAAAAGCTAGGATTAAAATGGTAGATGCCAAAGTTTTGCAAAACCACTCCCAATATGAACAATTCTACCGTGATTTTCGTGATCATAAATTTGATATTGTTATAGGTACGCAAATTTTGGCCAAAGGTTTTGATATCCCTGGAGTTTCCTTAGTTGGAATCATTTCTGCCGATGTTGGGCTGCATATGCCACACTTTCGGGCAGCGGAAAAGATTTTTCGTTTAATTACTCAGGTATCCGGACGTTCCGGCCGACGGCAAAAATTGGGACAAACAATTATTCAAACTTACTGGCCAAATTCCGCAGCAATTCGCTTTGCCGCGTTGCATGATTTTGAAGGGTTTTACAATTCTGAAATTGAAAAAAGGATTAAGAAAAATTATCCGCCAGCTTCGCATATCATCAGAGTTTTATCGGAAGATGCGAGTCAAGTGAAAGCTAAATCAAATATTGAAAAACTTGCGACAGAACTGCGAGTTGTTATGTCATCCTCGGACGGCAAAGCCAGGTCCGGGGATCCACTAATAATAGATTCCCGCCCACAGGGTCACTTCGAAGATCTTCACGGGAATGACAATATCGAATTCATTGGTCCTGGAGCTTGTTTTTTCCAGCGGTTAAATAACAAATATCGCTATCAAGTGATTATCAAAGCCAAAAAATTGCCAGATAAAAACATCTCAGCTCTTTTTTCTAAGTTTCCAAATCTAACTTGGGATGTCGACGCACTCAACTTGCTCTAGAAAATCTTCCGATTGTTGTTGATTGTTTAAAATCGGAATATTTGGTTGATTTAAATAAAAAATGCCAGACCTTGTAGGGTCTGGGCCGTGTTATTCTCTGTCTCATAGTCGCTATTCGCGACGCTGATAAGAAACGCATCGTGCAAAGCCGCCGCCTGGCAGTTTGATGACTTTGCCACCGAAGTATATCCGTGCGATACCACCGAAGAACTTGTTCTCGACGGTGATAGAGTTGGCTGGCATCTGCGTCAGTGTCTTGGAGCATGAAGCTGGTATTCCAATGCACTCGACAATGGCCGCTTCCCCGCTGCTTGCGAGTGAATGGTTCGGATGCTTTCTGCATCCTGTGCAACTGCAGTTGCCCCTCATTGTCATCATCTCCTGGCAGTATTTTGCCACCACTATAACAACTATGTCCGATAAGATCAATTACTCTAGAAAAAATTGTTATTCTCAGGTATAATTCAATAGAGAAATAGTAAAAAAGATTAAGAATCCGGACTGGCTTCATGGGGTTACCCGCAAGTGATCCGGAATGACAAGGGAAAATAATGAAAAAGATTTTAGTCACCGGCGGTGCTGGATACATTGGCTCACATACCGTAGCTGAATTAGTTAACCTTGGTTTTGAAGTTGTTGTAATTGATGATTTGCGGGCTGGCTACAAAGAATTGCTGCCGGAAGGCGTAACCTTAGAAAAAGTTTCGTTGGAAAACGCTGATCAGATAAAAGAAGTATTTACTAAGCATAAGCCGGACGCAGTAATTGATTTTGCCGCCTATTTGGCTGTTGGTGAGTCAATGCTGGAGCCGGAGAAATATTTTCAGAATAACGTCGCTAATTTCGTAAATATTCTAGATGCCATGGTGGGCGCCGGTTGTAAATTTATCGTCAAATCTTCCACGGCAGCCAGTTATGGCAATCCAACAAAGGGCTCCGACATTCCATGGAAAGAAAGTTTTATCAACGAATATCAACCGCAGCAAGCCGCATTGCTTGAAGGTAAATGGGACGACAGAGATATATCTGGTGAAGATTTTCTACAAAAGTTTTTGGATTTATATCGCCAAAAATACTCAAATGTGCCGGAGCTAGAATTATCCGATGCGGACATTTTTAAACTGCGTATTCCACTATCGATTTACGGTGTCTCAAAACTGCTTGACGAAGTTCTGCTGTACAAGTACAATGAAATGTTCGGAATTAACTCGGTTGCCGCCAGGTATTTTAATGTTTGTGGCGCTGACCTTGAGGGCAAAACTGGAGATTCTAAACCGAAGCCGACAAATTTAATGACTCTGGTTATTGCTCAAATTAAGGGTGATATTCCTGAACTTTCAGTTTTTGGCAATGATTATCCAACCAAAGATGGTACTGGTGTTCGTGACTATATTCACCCTGCTGATTTAGCCACTGGCCACATTGCTGCACTGAAATACTTATTTGATGGAGGCAAGTCAGATGTTTTCAACTTTGCGACAGGTGAAGATTCTACGGTGCTGGAAGTAATACAAGAAGTCGAAAAAGTCTCTGGGGTAGAAGTAAAATACAGGGTTGCGGACCGTCGAAGTGGTGACCCATCAATCTCAATTGCCAATTCGAGTAAGGCTAAAAATATTTTGGGTTGGGAGGCGCAGTATCGCTTGCCGGATATGGCCAAAACTGCTTGGGACTGGGAAACGAAATATAAAGAAGAAGTAATAGGCAAGAAGGACTAAGTTCCCGCATCAAGCGCGGGATGACATTATGAAGAAACGAGAGATTTTAAAAGATCCAAATCCAATTTTGAGAGCCGAGGCGCAGGAAGTCTCTGTTTTTGATGGTGAAATTCAGGAACTTATTGATGACATGATCTACACAATGCGTAATGCTGACGGTATTGGTTTGGCGGCGCCTCAAGTTGGCGTTAGTAAAAAAATTATTGTTGCCGAATACGAAACGCCAGAAAAATCAGAGGAAGATTTTCCATTGTCGGTTGTCATCAATCCAAAAGTTGAGCTGTTTTCTGAAGACAAAGAATTCATGGTTGAGGGCTGTTTATCGTTTCCTGGCAAGGAGCTCTACATTAAACGCCCGAAAAAAGTTAAGGTTACGGCCCTTGACCGTTGGGGCAAGGAATACACCCTGGAAGATGAAAAACTTCTTGCTCGGGTTCTGCAACACGAAATCGATCACTTAAACGGGGTTTTGATGATCGACCACATTAAAGTTGTTAAAACTTTGTTTATCGGTAACGGTTCACTTGGCTTGCCTGCACTCGAGCGGATGACTACCGATCCACAGTTCGGGCTTGTTGGCGTTTATACCACCGAAGATCGCCCGGCTGGAAGAAACGGCGATTTGCAGCCAACGCTAGTGGCACAGCTAACCGCGAAACTGACGCAGTCATCCTCGGACGGCGGAGCCAGATCCGGGGATCCACTAATAGTAGATTCCCGCCCACAGGGTCACTTCGAAGATCTTCACGGGAATGACGGAATGCAAATTTACAAGATAGCCGATATCAACTCAAAGGATGTTATCGATCAAATTAGGCAGCTTGACCCGGAATTAATTGTTTTGGCTGATTTTTCTCAAATAATCTCCAAGGAATTAATTGATTTGCCGAAATACGGAATCTTAAATATTCACCCGTCACTATTACCAAAGTATCGTGGCCCTTCTCCTGTTGTTTCGGCGGTGCTGAATGGTGATAAAAAGACTGGTGTTTCAATCATTAAACTCTCAGACAAAATTGACGCTGGCGACGTGTTATCACAATTGGAAATTAAAATTCGACCACGAGAAACTGCGCAGGAGCTTAAAAACAGATTAGCGGAGTTTGGAGCGGATCTGTTGGCCGAAACAGTTCCATATTACTTGGCAGATGAAATTCACCCGATTAAACAAATTGAGGAAAAAGTCAGCGTCACTAAGAAATTTTCAAAGCTAGATGGAAAAATTGGCGGCGGTGAAGCACCAGAGCAAATTGACCGGATGGTTAGAGCGCTAAACCCATGGCCTGGAGTTTACACAGAGATTAATGGCAAAAAAGTATTTATTACCAAGGCCCATATTAATAAAGAGAAAAAGTTAGTCATTGATGCCGTTAAACCAGAAGGGAAGCGAGAGATGGCATACAATGAGTATCTTGCTGGCAACATTCCATTGACACTTGGTAGCTAATTTGATAGAATCTCATATAGAAGTTTAAAAATTATTTAGGAAACGAAAGAAATGCTAAAAATCAGATTATCAAGAGTTGGCAAGAGCCACACTCCTATCTACCGGTTAGTAGTTGCTGAAAAGTCGCGCGCAGTAAAGCGAGAAAACATTGAGATTCTTGGACTTTATAATCCAGGCAACAAAGAGGACAGATTTCAAGTTAAAAAAGACAGAGTACTGTACTGGATCAGCATGGGCGCACAGCCGTCTGATACTGCCAGAAACTTACTCTGCGATTTTGACGTTTTGCCAAAAAAGGATAAAATAAAAGTAGTCCACGGCAAAGCAACAAAGAAAAAGGTCAAAGAAGAAGCCCCGGCTACAAAACCTGAAGTAGCAGAGTCAGCAGCAGAGGAGTCAGTGCAAGATCCAGCACCTCAGCCAGAGGCTGATGGGCCTATGGCCCAAGAAGTTGCCGAGGAGCCAGCTGAAGAAATATCCCAGCCTGAGGCTGAAGTTGAAGCGGAAAAATCAGAATAAATAGTATTTAAGTTTTGAGGAGAACACTATGGCAGAAATGACAGATCAGGAATTTGTCGAGATGGTTGTTAAAGCAATTGTCGACGATCCAAAAGGAGTTTCAACCAAGAGAAGCGTTGATGAAATGGGAGTTCTAGTCGAACTCACAGTTGCCCCAGAAGACATGGGCAAAATTATCGGCAAAGAAGGCCGCACTGCAAAAGCAGTTCGCACATTACTACGAGTTTTCGGAGCAAAGAATAACGCCAGAATTAATTTGAAAATTGTTGAACCAGAAGGATCCGAGCGACCGGAGAGAAAATCAGACGAAGAAGTCGCAGCTCCAGCTGAGGAAAAAGCAGAAGAAGTTGAAGAAGCAAAAGCTGAAGATATCGATGATGTCCCAACCGACGTTCTTGCCTAATTAAGATTACAATTTAAAGAAAGCGCCACAACATTTTTCGTGGCGTTTTCTTGTATAATAGTATTGGCTGTCATCCTGAACTTGATTCAGGATCCACTATCAAATAGATTCCGGATCAAGTCCGGAATGACAAAGGTAAAAATGCGATTCGACATTATCACATTATTTCCGCAAATGTTTGAAGGTCCTCTTTCTGAGAGCATTATTAATCGTGCCAAAGAAAAGGGCTTAATTGATATTAATCTACATCAATTGCGTGATTTTGGTGAAGGCAAACACCGAAATGTCGATGACACACTTTGTGGCGGGGGAAAGGGAATGCTTTTAAGAGTTGATGTTGTCGACGCGGCAATCTCAAAACTCAAAACTCAAAACTCAAAACTCAGGAGTAGAGCCATTTTACTTACGCCGAATGGCCGAACTTACAATCAGGACATCGCTAAGGAATTATCGCAATATGAAAATATTATTTTGGTTTGTGGGCACTATGAAGGATTTGACCAACGAATTTATGATTTAGTGGATGAATCAATTTCAATTGGTGACTATGTTTTAACCGGAGGTGAAATTCCCGCGATGGCAATGGTTGACTCTGTTTCGCGGTTAATCCCCGGCGTTTTGTCGGAGGATTCGCCAGAATCAGAGTCTTTTATGGAGAAAGACAAAGAAGGAAACTATCTTATAGAATATCCGCAATACACTCGGCCAATAGAATATAATGGTAAAAAGGTCCCAGATGTCTTAATGTCAGGAAACCATGCTGAAATTGAAAAGTGGCGCAACGAAAATAAGACAATTAGATAAAAAATTCCGCGGCGTCGGCACACATTGTGCCAACTCCGCGGATCGGTTCAGCCGACTCAAGCGGTCAGGTAGTAGTAGTAATCCTCCCAGCTTTCGTTGGGCAGTTTGACACCCCTTGACCCGTGTTTGGCGATGTGGTCCTCGCACTTCTGGCGCCATTCGTCTCCACCGCTGGTTACCGGCTTGCCGCCAGGCAGATTCGGCCTCGGCGGGGCACCAAATTCGATGGCGGAGCCAATCTTGGATGGGCTCGTACCCATAGCCGCCGCATAGGCCATCTGCTGTAGCGTCTGCTTGGGTGGCGGGGGGGTCGAAAGATGAGACTGGGTTACAGTCGGAGCGAACTTCTTGGTGGCTGCGACGGCAGCGGCAATGTCTTCCTTGCTGCCACCTGCACATGCCATCATTGCTCCTGCGTGATCGGGGTCGAGGTTGACACAGCCCTTGATGAACTCAAGAGTGTCAGCAACAGATGCCGGCACTGTCGGAATGCGATTCCGCTTTCGCTCCTTGGCATGTAGCACTGCGGCCGTCGTCTTGCCAGACTTGCCAAGGCGTTCAGCCTTGATCGGTCTGTACTTGCCGTACAGCGATGGGGGTCCTCCATGCCCCCGGCGATCGTGCCGCATCTTGCTCTTAACTGGTCCGCCTAGTGCGCGATCCATGGACGATCCTCCTGCTCCTAAGTGTAGAGGCTTGCAGACTATTAATTTTTAACATATACTAGATAAATTATCAAGACTATATGAAGTTTCAAATCAAATCAAAATTTAAGCCGACGGGCGACCAGCCAATTGCGATTGAAAAATTATCGCAAGGAGTTTTGGCCGGCGAAAAATATCAAACACTTCTGGGCGTTACTGGTTCAGGCAAAACTTTTACTATTGCCAATGTAATCGACAAAGTTCAGAAGCCAACACTTGTCATTGCTCACAACAAAACTTTGGCGGCGCAACTAGCGGATGAGTTTCGGCAATTTTTCCCCGACAACGCGGTGCACTATTTTGTTTCTTACTATGATTACTATCAACCAGAAGCCTATATACCGTCGTCTGACACTTATATCGAGAAAGACTCATCAATCAACGATGAAATTGATCGCTTGCGGCATGCGGCAACACAGGCACTTTTGACCCGCAGTGATGTTATTATAGTCGCCTCGGTTTCTTGTATTTACGGCATTGGCTCGCCGGAAAATTACAAAGCTCAGGTTGCCAGGCTGGAAGTTGGCAAGAGCATTGGCCGGCAGGAATTATTGGAGAATTTTGCTACTTTGCAATATGAGCGCAATGATTATGACCTAAAACGCGGCACTTACAGAGTCAAAGGCGAGACAATTGAAATATACCCGGCATATACTGATTTTACTTACAAAATCCGCTTTTTTGGCGACGTTGTAGAAAGCATTGAAGCAATTGACGGGATTTCTGGGATAATTCGAGAAAAATTAACTGATTTAGAAATTTATCCGGCCAAACATTTTGTCACTCCAGATATTGATTTAGAGGGTATCATCTGTGAAATTGAGAAAGATATGGAAGCCCAGGTTAAAAAGTTCAAATTGGAAGACAAATTGATTGAAGCCCAGCGAATTGAGGAGCGGGTAAAATATGATATTGAAATGATTAGGGAGACCGGTTACTGTTCCGGAATTGAAAATTACTCTCGTTATTTTGATAAGCGCCTTCCTGGCCAGCCGCCGTCAACTTTAGTCGATTTCTTCCCCAAGGATTTTTTGTTGGTTGTTGATGAATCTCACATGACGTTGCCACAAATTCGCGGAATGTTTGCCGGAGACAGAAGCCGGAAAGAAACTTTGATAAATTTTGGTTTCAGGTTGCCGGCAGCAATTGATAATCGGCCACTGCAATACGGCGAATTTGAACAGAAGATAAATCAGGCAGTTTTTTGTTCTGCCACGCCGAATGATTTTGAAATTGAGTTATCTAAGGGCAATGTTGTTGAGCAGTTAATTCGGCCGACTGGAATTCCTGATCCACAGATTGAAATTCGGCCAACAAAAAACCAGGTAGTAAACTTAATCGAAGAAATTGAAGCGAATACTAAAATTGGTCAGCGAACAATCGTCACTACTTTGACCAAACGGATGGCGGAGGATTTAACTGAGTATTTGCAAGAGAAGGGTATTTTAGTGGCATATTTGCATTCTGATATTGTTACATTGGAACGAACGGAGATTTTGCGTAATTTACGACTCGGGAAGTTTGATGTTTTGGTTGGCATCAACTTGTTGCGCGAAGGAATTGATTTACCGGAGGTTTCACTCATTGCTATTTTGGACGCTGACAAAGAAGGTTTTTTGCGCGGAAAAACTGCACTGGTTCAAACCATTGGTCGGGCTGCCAGACACATAAATGGACGGGTAATAATGTACGCCGACCGGGAAACTGATTCAATGCGTTTTGCAATTCGTGAAACCAATCGTCGGCGGAAAAAACAGGAAGAATATAATTTAGTGCATCATATTACGCCAGCGAGTATTGTACGCGAAGTTTCTGAACGACCAGAAATAGTGAATGAGGAAATTAATTTTCTTGCGATTCCAAAAACTGAGCGCACCAGACTTATTCGCGAACTAAAAATAGAAATGCAGGAAGCGGCGATGAAAATGCAGTTCGAGCATGCGGCGGAACTACGTGACCAAATTGTAGCCCTTGAACAAAAATAATAACTAAAATTCGTTGACTTATGGTCGCAAATCAGCTAGAATTAATTTCTAGATAAATGAATCCAAAAGACATACAAAAAATCTTTCAAACGGTTCAAAAAAACATTCGCTGCCCGCACTGCGGAAAGCAGTATGCCTTTGAAAATATTCATTTAGAGAGTTTCTCTGGCAGCGTATATTTTTTGCAGCTAGAGTGCGGTAATCATGCGCCTCTTATGGCATCAGTTGCGGTAAGCGGCATGAGGGTTTCACAAATCACGACTGTTGGAGCAATCTCTACCAATGAGGTCATTGGTGCTTACAAAATAATTTCTAAAGCAAAGTCACTGAAAGATATTATTGGATAATTATTATTAATGTTTGTCATCCTGAATTTATTTCAGGATCCCGAAACAAGTTCGGGATGACAGATGCATAATCGGATAAAATTATGGTTGAAGAATACGAACTAAGCGCGGAACTCCGTGCCGACGAAAAAGCAAAATTTGTCAGAAACGAAAAAAAAATCCCAGCAGTTGTTTACGGGAATGAGTTTAAAAAC
>Ga0194044_10000361_pt1 | contig 22511 bp, 18 predicted proteins | sample JunL4417m_MetaG_FD_155460 | JGI IMG/M metagenome (GOLD analysis project Ga0194044, IMG submission 155460) | Anoxic zone freshwater microbial communities from boreal shield lake in IISD Experimental Lakes Area, Ontario, Canada - Jun2016-L442-17m | ecosystem: Environmental > Aquatic > Freshwater...
ATTCAATATCAATTTCTATTTGTGCCGCTAATCTGCACCTTCCTTTTTCTGGCCGCCTTGGCGCTTTGGCTCCTAGCCAAAAAAATCTCCGGTTCCAATTTGGTGGCTTGCTTATCGTCGCTATTTTTTGTCAGCGCCTACTGGACTTTTGACGGTTTGCGCATGGGGTTAATGCCAGAAACTTTTGGCTGGTTTATTCTCATTTTGGCGCTTTATTTTCTCGTCAGTAAAAACTTTTTGTGGTTAACAATTTTCTCTTTGATTTTGCCGCTATCGCATCCATATTCATTTTCAATCTTTGTCCTAGTTTTTGTGTTGTACACGGTTGCGAGCCTAATATTTTCTGCTAAGAAGGATAAGATTTTTGTACTAAAAATGTTGGGTATCTATGCTTTGACCGCAGCGCTGATTTATTTGCTCGAACCGGATTTAATTCACAGATTTTTTAATTTCATTAATCCGGAAGTTATTGGCTGGGGAGAGAGAAACTTTTTTGTATTTTTTACCGCTTCCCAAAGCCGCAGAATTTTTTTGGCAGTGTTCGCGATAGTTGGCATAGTCTCATCATTCAAATTATTTAAAGATGAAAAATATAAAGTCCTGTTTTCTATGTTATTTGCTGGGATGTTTATGGCCATGAACCAATATTTTGGGATCAGGTTCCAAGTTTTTCGCTTTTTCCCATATTTTGAGATGCCACTGGCAATATTTGCGGCGCTAGGCATTATGAGAATTGTCGAAATATTTAAGCTTAAAAACAAATATTATTATCTTGGCGCAGTTGCGTTGTCATTATTTATCATTTTGCCGCAGGTTTATGCCAATGACCGAGTAACCTATGGCATGTCAAAAGTTCCAGAGAACAATAACTCAATGTCAGTCGGTGACGAAGAGGCTATCGCCTGGATTGCCGATAATGTACCCGCCAGTGACGGAATTTTAGCGCCGTATAAATGGTATCTTTGGATTTTGGCAATTGATTCGCACACTGCCACCTGGTCAAACAATCGCTTTTTTTCTGATGTTACCGGAGACTTGTCAGCCGCACCGCTTAATGTTAATTATATTTATTGGCCGACAGCGGTTTATCCACTTTTGCCTGTAATGACGGCAAATTATCATTATGTACCGGTTTTTGAAAGTGAGGGATCAATAATTTTTAGGCTGGCAAGATGAAAACAAATTCAAACAACTTATTGTCCAAAATACTCTTCGCAGTATTGCTGTTAGCCTGTGTCATTTGTTTCGTTTTGGCCAGGTTTATTACCGAAGCTAGTTTCATAATCATTTCTGCTTTGGCGTTGGTTGCAGTGATTTCAGCCGAAAAGTTGAAATATGGGGTTGTTGCCGCGCTGGGATTTTTGGTTGTGGCTATGGAATTTTTTCATTTGCTGCCGTTGCCATACAATTATTTATTCTCGCATGGGCTAACAATGGGCTCGGCAATACTAGTTACAATTTTAGCCGCCGCGGGATATGTTGCGGTCGCCATTTTTATTGCGTTGATAATCTTCAAGTCCAAGGACAAGCAATGAGCGAAATGAAATCGGAAATCCCTAAAGGCGCTATATCGGCCAAAGGCAACAAGATTAAAGCTCGATTGGCTCAAATAGAAAAATTGGATGACGAGGAAAAGTCGGGGAGTTTTAATATCGCCGTTATATTAGGTGGTAGCTGGGAGCCGCGAAAAGAAGGCGAACGGTTAGAACTTTCGGTTAATTCTAAGCTTCGAGCTTTGGCCGGAGGAGTGTTGGCGAGCGAGGGAAAAGTTTCTGAAATAATATTTACCGGCGGAAAAACTGCTGGAGTGGAAAACCCGTCGGAAGCCCAGGCAATGGCTGATTTCCTAAAACTGAATTTCCCGAATCTGAAAGTGCCGGTTGAACTTGATTCAGAATCGTTTGATACAATCGAAAACGCTAAGTTCGTAAAGAAAATTGTAGACAAAGTCGATTTAGCAAAAGTTTTGGTTGTGACGAATGATTTTCACCTGGCCAGAACACTCGCCATTTTTGATCACGTTGGGATGAGCGTCGATGCAATCTCAGCTGAGAGTATTCTTTTGAAGACTTACCATTGGCACCAAACGGAAAAAAGCGGGAAAGTTAACCATTACCCGTACAAAAGATTTATAGAGCGTCATTTGAAGTCAGGTGAGATGAAAAAGAAGAGAATAGTAGAAGTCGGGCTTCGAGCAATAACAAAAATAGATCCGGAAGGAAAATTGCTGACTGCACTAGCCAAGAAGCTTCGCCACGGCGACGAAACGAAAAAAGATTAAAAACAGTTAAAACAGTTAAAATAGCTAAAAAGCACTGTCAAGCTTGAAACCCTTGACTTTTTTGTATTATTGTAGTATAATGAACATGCTTTGATATTGTTATCATTTTGAGCCCGAAAGGGGCTGGTTGTTTTGTCGACTGTAATGGTTCTGATGGTTCCGGGTTGCGATTTCGAAAACGACGGCAAGCCTGGTCCCGAGACGCTGGCGCGGTTGAAAGCCGCGGCCGCCGCATGGAAGACAGGTGAGTACGACTGGGTCGTGACATCAGATGGCTCATGGCACGCTGGCAACAACGGCGCCGCGGTTATGGCCAACTGGTTGGCCATGAACGGCGTTCCGCCCGATAAGATCAGGTGCGAAACGGAGTCTGCTGACACCTACGAGAACTTGCAGCTCTCGAGGGCGAAGCTCGGCATCGCTGGCGCCAAGTGGGTGATTCCCACTGAGCCGAGCCAGTACGCGCGGTTTGCCAAAACCGCCAGGGCGATGAATCTGGCAGTTGGGAACATCCCGGTGCCAGTCAAGATGTCCATCCCTCGCTCCTTCCTGGAGGGCGTCTTCCTGGCCCTTCACACCGTTGACCCACTTGGCAACGCCAAGTGGAACCCGTCGCGGATCAACCGCCGCCGCCGCAAGCAGCAGTGGGCGAAGGAGAAGAACAAGTAGTGCCTGCGCTGGTATCGCCTTAGAGCGGTCCCAGCGCATTTTTTTGTCCAAAATATTTTAACTCAAGATCAGGCTCTTAAAATTTTGGTAGGCTTTTTCAAGCGAAAAGTTTTGAATTTGCTCGTGGCCGGCCCTGGCAATGCGCTGCAATTTTTCATCATTTTCAATTAAATCAATTGCGGCGGTGGCTAAGGCAGTGGCACTTCCAGGCTCAACCCAAATAGCTGAAACGCCGTCTTTTGAATGGTCCATAATACCGCCGACTTTTGTAGCTACTACGGCGCATGAAGCGGCCATGGCTTCCATTGGCACTAAAGAAAATCCTTCGGCCAAACTCGGTGATATCAGAATGTCAGTATTTGCGTAAAGTTTCTTTAATTCTTCCCGACTTGGGTTAAGAGTGTAAGTTGAATTTTTTGGCAAGTTTTCCGGTTGATACATGCCAAACAAGGTAAATTCAACCTCCGGATGTTTTTTTGCAATCAAACCCAGTGCTTCCAACCCGATTTTCGTGCCCTTGACCCCAAGAGTGTGGTAGAGCATTGCAATAACTTTAGCTTTATTGAATTTTTTGTTGGCTACATTGAATTTATCTAGCTCAATTCCTTGTGTTGCAATAGCGTAAACGCTGGCATTTAATTTTTGCTTGATGATATTGGCGACAAAGGTCGAAATGACGATTTTCTTTAGTGGCAAGCTATAAGTTTCATCCGCGGCTTTGCCTCCCCAGCTTTCGTAGCCTTGAACGAAGTAGTATTTTTCGGCACTGATTTTTGCGTTTGCCACAGGACTAGCAGTTTCATAAGCACTGGCAATTAAAATATCAGTGGAGACATTATTCAGCGACATTCGGTGCAAAACGGGGACACCGGCCAAATTAAACCAAGAAATTTTGTTGTCGCCCACAATTAGCCATTTTATTTTCTTTAGCATTGCCACAATAAATCCAGCAACACCAGGTTTCAACTTCAATAAATGAATTACTCGAACATCAAAACCGTCTGCTTTGAATCTTTTGGCGTACTCAAAAATAACTCGAATACCGCCGGTCATGCCGACGGTATTAACCACAAAAACTATTTTTTTCTTTGCCTGCATTTAGACTCTATGTGATTTTTTTCTGCGAACAATGATTAAAGTTGCGATTAATCCGACAACCAATATTCCAGCGATAATTTCACTAATTAGTTTCCAGTCATATTTTTTAGCTGCGACTTGAGCCACGATTGTTTTTGGCGGATTTGTATCAGTATCAGTCAAAATATTAATTGTGCCACCTTTGGCTTGGGAGATTTCAAATGTGATTGATTCTGAAACAGGTGTCAGCACTTTGTCCTTTTGCCCTTGAATCGTTATGGTATATCTGCCGGAAGGGATCGGCCAACTAATTGGCAGCGAAAACTTGCCAGCGTCATCAGCTAAAATACTATAACTTTTGCCTTCAGGTAGTGCTGGGGCTGGAGTTAGCGTTATGTTTGCCGTGTAGCCGATTTCAGTTTTGCCAGAAATTACAATGCCGGTAACCAAGCCGTCTTTGATGTTGTTAACGAAGTCTTGGGCTTTTTCAATTTTGATATTATTTGGACCTGAAAGGGTAGGATCGATTTTAGCGTCAGGTTCTTTGATTGTAATTTTGAGCTGCGTTGTTGGTCCCCAGCCATCTGCTTTGTGGGCACGGATGTGGAAATAATAAGTGCCGACTGCTTTGTCAGCGTAACTGGCTGAGGTGTTGGCATCTGTGATTTTGGCTGCTGGGGTTGTACCATCGGCTTGATCGAGCAAGTAGGAGAATCCGTCAACGCCGGAATCTTTGTTCCAAGAGAGTGCTATTGCGGTTGTGTCATAGGCAGCAGCTGGGTCAGGGTGAGATGCCGAGGTAACTTTAACTGCTCCTGGAAGTTCTGGCGCCTTGGCGATGGAAAAACTAGCTGATCCAGCGCCAGAACCAGCATCGGCGCCGCCGTTGGCTAACCTGACCGAAGAAACTGAAACCGCTCCGCTACCAACACCAGTTGCTCGAAGTGTTATTGTCGCAACCCGGAGCGATGTAGTTGCTGGGATTACCATACCTACAAAGTGTCCGCCGTTAGTCGGTGATGAAGTCCAGGTGGCGCTACCAGCAGCAAAACTGGTGACGGAAACCGGACCAGAAACAGAAATTGTGCCCTCAAGCGCATTAAATGTTGATCCAGAGGCACTAACTGTAACTGTAAAGCTAGCCCCTACAGTTTTTGCTCCGCCACCGGAGGCATAAACACCGCCAGCCGCAAAAGACTTAATCGGTAAAATCAGAGCAATTATTGCTGCTAGTGAAATGATCGAGATTAGTTTTTTCATTATGCCCTCCGAATTATTTTGTTAAGTATTCCATGCCGAAGCTAAAATTGATAAATCCAGCAAATCGACTGTTCCGTCATGGTTAAAGTCAGAATCTGTATTCGTGGTGCCCCACCAAGTGGCAAGAATTGACAAATCCAGGAGATCAACTTTGCTATCGTTGTTGGCATCGCCCTGTTTTTTTGGAGCCGCTGGCGGAGCATCATCAACTAGCACTGGATAGGGGACGGAAAGATATTCAGCAATTGAATAATTTGCCAACCATGAACCTTTGCTGATTAAAAATGCGTTGATTTGATCCGCAGTCATATCGCCTGGGTTGTTGAAATTGACTTCAGAAATAGTATTTGTGGCTGAGTAAGCACCGCCGTTGGATGTGGCACTCCACCAGGCTTGCCAGTTGGTGTAAAAAGCAGAATTTGTGTCGTAGGAAACAGCGTGTGGCGTATATTTGTACATTGCGCAGGAGGCAGCATTGTCTGTGGTGATTGTGCCCCCGTCAACAGACACGGCTAAACTTCCGCCGCAATATGAGGCGCTGTCGTGCAGATTTCTAAATTGTGCTGTCGAGTAAGCAATTTGTTGACCAACTCCACCGTAATTTTCTGCTCGATAAGAGTAATCTGGCTTATTGTATTTTGTGTCTGTGCAATTTGTTCCAGCATTCAAACAATTGGCCATGTTTTCATCGTAGTTATAAAACATTGGCCAGGCAGCGCGAGTATCTGAAGAAGGCGCTGATTGCGTAACGGCGGCACTTTCGCGCTGAAGAATAGTTAAAATTAACCGCGGATTTATATTGTGTTGGGTGCTTTCATCATAAATTAGCTGAGCCACAGTTTTTCCGTAGAAAGTGTCAAGATATGCCTGCCTAGCATTAACATATTTCAGTTCAACGTGTGATGCATAGGCAAAAATTGGCAGTGCAATAACCATCAACGCTGCCAGAACCAAGACTAATTTTGCCCCTCGCTTTTTCATCGTTATGCCCTCGGACTTTCCTGATCCGTTGGTGCTAAATTGTCGCTATTATTTAATACGTCTAATTTTGAATTCAAAAGTTCATTGTCTGGGCTAACTTTTAATCCGGATTCCAGTGTAGACTTAGCGTCAGCAGATTTTCCTGCCAAAACCTCAGCCTGCGATTTCAATGAATAGTAGCTTGCAATGGACGGGTCCAGCACAATAGCTTTGGAAAAATAGTCGATGGCTGTCGCGTAATCGCCCTTATCCATTGCCTCGGCACCTTTGGCCGCTAACTGTTGATCTGGGGGTAGTTCAGTTGATGCCCCGGAAGTGCTCTTTGGTTTATCGTTCGCGGTCGAGGCAGTGTTGTTTTGATTTTGGTCCGGGGTATGACCAGTTTCGCCTCGGCCTAAGTATTTTACGCCGGCAAAAATGAAAATTACAGCCAGTATTATTAATACTAACAAATACCAGACGTTTGTGCCTGACCCTGTCTTCATAGTTACCTCAATAATAGTATATCACAGACGTCAAATTTGGTCAGTGGCAGGAAAATAAAGAATATTATTCGCTCTGGCAAAGGATATTTTTTTCAACCGTTAGGTTTTAGTATTGACAGCCGATATATTTTAGGTATATAATAGATTCAACATTAACAACTTAATAGTACTCATTCGCGGAGGGGCGAATTGCTTCCAAAGACTGATTGTTATCTTTGTTTGGTCTTAGAGTTTCTTGGGTTTATTGTTTGTATTCTTTGTACCTTGTACCTTGTTTCTTTTCCCTGTTTAGTTTCGTTTCTTATTGCTCCTCCTAACGAGGAGTTTTTTGTTAATCCGAACCGTTGGTAGGGAGAGCTAGCTAAAAACAATTTCTAATATCTAATTAACCTAATTTCTAAACAATCTCTAGTTTAGATCAATTAGAAAAATTAGACCAATTGGGTCAATTGATTTCTGGTTATCTTTTCCTTACCAATAAACCAAATACAAAAAGAAAAAGCACTAGAGAGAAAATCTGAAGAAAAATTTGGTGAGGAGAACCAGGGTTTTAGGGAAACGTTGAAATGTGTCTCTTTTATGACAAAAAGTCATTAAAGGGATGCTACGAAGCGATTCCATTAGTCGTTTTCGCGACACCCCTTTAAGGCACAAATTGAAGCGACAGGGCAATAATTAAAAATTTTGTTCCCTATAAGTACGCAAATCGTTTGTGCCTTTTTTTGTTGTCAAAAAGTGTTTTTTGCGATATAACAGTAGTGATAACCAACTCTGTCTGGAGGCGCTATGTTAACGACCATTCTGGTAGTAGCGGTAATAGTGGCTGCCTGCAGCGGCAGTCAGAAGTGTTACACACTTGGGCTTTTGCCCAGGCCGTGACTTTGGAGTGGAGAATGCCAATGTTTGCCCTTCCTGGCGACGGAGACGGAGAGGGTTCGTTTCTATGGACGTTCCTTCTGGTGGTAGTTCTGGCGGCGGCTGCCGCACTGGCACTCGAGCAAGAGAAGAAGCCGACTGACGAGGCACAGGATTACATAATCTGAACAAGCCGTGTCCGATCAACTTCCGTCGATGTGATGGAAAGGTCGGGCTTTTTTAATTGACGACTCCTTGCTAAAATACAAAGGCATGAAAGATATACTGGCGGAATTAAATGAACCACAGCGCGAAGCGGTCCGAACTACAGATGGGCCGGTTTTAATTTTAGCTGGGGCGGGGAGTGGTAAAACTAAGGCGCTTACTCATCGCCTGGCCTATCTCATTTCTGAAAAAAAAGTATCACCAGCATCAATTTTGTCTGTAACATTTACCAACAAGGCCGCGGGGGAAATGAAAAGCAGGATGGAAATCCTACTTGGTGATCAGTTATCAGTAATCAGTAATCAGAAAAAACCGACAACCGACAACGGACAACGGACAACGATTCTGCCTTGGATGGGAACCTTCCACTCAATTTGCGTGAAGATTCTTCGCCGTGAAGCGACCCACATCGGCTATCCGACCAGTTTTACTATTTACGACACGCAGGATCAATTGGCGGTGGTAAAGAAGGTTATGCAGGACAAGGGCATCGACACCAAACAATATAACCCAAATGCAATTCTATACTTTATAGGAAGCTCAAAAAATGAACTGGTTACACCAGAGGAGTACAAAAAGTTTGTTAATTCCCCGTTTGAAGAAGTGGTTTACGATGTCTATAAGGAATATCAGAAATATCTGAAAACTATTGGCGCCATGGATTTCGATGATCTGTTAGTTTTATGTGTTCAACTTTTTGAAGAGCACAAAGATGTGTTGGAAAAGTATCAGCGGATTTTTCAGTACATTATGATTGACGAGTATCAGGATACTAATCAGGTTCAATATATGTGGGCAAAAATGCTGTCAGCAAAACATGGCAATATTTGCGTTGTCGGTGATGATTCACAATCAATCTATGGTTTTCGTGGTGCCAACTTTCGCAACATTTTAAATTTTGAACGCGATTATAAGGGCGCAAAGATTATTAAGCTCGAGCAAAACTATCGCTCGACTAAAAATATACTCCGTGCAGCCGACGAACTAATTAAATGCAACAAGCATCGAACGGATAAAACTCTGTTCACTGATAATCCTGATGGCCCCACCATCCAAATTTATCAAGCGCTGAACGAAAAAGACGAAGCGGAATTTATTGCGACGGAAATTCGCGGTTTATCATATGGCGAGAAATCATCCTGGAATGATTTTGCTGTACTTTACCGAACGAATGCTCAATCACGTGCAGCTGAAGAAGCTTTTCTACGCTACGGCATCCCGTATAAAGTTGTAGGCGGGATAAAATTCTATGAACGCCGTGAAGTCAAAGATATCTTGTCCTATTTGAAATTAATCGCCAACCCAGAAGATCGGATTGCTTTTGAGCGGATTGTGAATGTTCCAACCCGCGGTATTGGATCTAAAACCGTTATCAAATACCTCCAGGGTTTGGCCTCACTAAATTCTGATGTGCCGGAGAAAATTGTAAATTTTTTGGAAATGATAGAGGAATTTCGACTAAAATCTTTGACCGTCGGAGTATCGGAGCTAGTCGAAATTATAGCTGAACAGAGCGGGTATAAAGATAATTTACTTGACGGCACTCCTGAGTCCGAGGCTCGCTGGGAAAACATTTTGGAACTTAAATCTGTAGCGTCATATACTGATACCTTGGGCGTCGAAAAACCACTGGAATCCTTTTTGGAAAAAATTGCCTTGTATCAGGATTCTGATGACCGAGATTCTGATGCCGATGTTGTAACTTTAATGACCCTGCACTCGTCAAAAGGTTTGGAGTTTCCAACGGTTTTTATGATTGGCATGGAAGAGGGCCTCTTGCCGCACGCCAGAAGCATTGTTGATGAAAATGAAATCGAAGAGGAGCGGCGACTCTGCTATGTCGGTATTACTCGCGCCCGGAAAAAACTATATTTAATCTATGCATCTGGTCGAATTTACTTTGGAAATCCGGTTGCTAATTTACCATCACGCTTCATCGCCGAGATACCGGATGATGTGAAAAGTGAAATCTAGAAAAAGCTTTCAGCTGCTAGCTGTCAGCTGTTAGGGGAATCCCTAAACTAAAAGCTTCAAGCTAATAGCCATTAGCTGGTTCTGTTATAACACGCCTGCACGTGTTTTAACGCCTTGTGGCTTCTATGAAGCACTATCATATCTTGTTATAATACTCTCATGCGCAATTTTTTTTACGCTGTAGTTTTTATCTCGCTTATCGGTTTTGGTTCTTTTTCTGTACTCAAAAGTCAGGCCCAAGAAGTTGGAAGTTACAAGTTGCAAGTTGCAAGTTATCCGTACCAAATATCGGAAATTAAGCCATCGGGTGGCAAAAATACTATTAGTGGAGTGAGTTCAAGCATTGATCCAATTAAAATTATTCCCGATCTTAAAGTTGCATATTATCCCGAAGACAAAATTTCAACTTTTCCAGACCCGAAACTTGGTTTTGGCTCGACAATTAAAATAGAGCGGGCGCCAGTAATATCAGTTAGGGATGGCAAACGATCAAAACAATATCGTAGTTGGATGATAACAGCAGGAGAGTTGTTTACTGAAAAAGGTATCGAAATTGGAACCGATGATAAAGTCAGTGTTTCACTTGGCGCACAAATATTTGATGGATCAACTGTATCAATTACTCGCGTGGCCATTACTAATGTTGTTGATACAAGGCCAATTGATTTTGCTGTCCAAGAAAAAGAAGATTCAAACCTTGATTATGGCAAAAAGCGTGTTGATTCAGGAATAAAAGGGGAGAAAAAATTAACATATCGAGTGACTCGTGAGGATGGTGATGAGGTAAGTAGGGTGCTTTTGACTACTGAAATTACAAAACAACCAAAAACACAAATAAACTATACCGGTACCAAAGTTACAGTTTTGTCATCTGTCAGGGGCACAGCGACTATCGGCCCCAAGCAATGTTCTGTCGTTAGCGCTAACTATAAAGCTGGCACATTGGTGCGGATTACAAATAGCGCAAACGGAGTTAAAGTCTTTGGCACTGTCGATTGCACCTGGGGTACTGCCACAGCTCCTCCAGGGATTGTTTTAGATCTTTCCATGAGTGTTCTCTCGTCACTCAAATGGAACGGCTTAGGTGCCGGCCCCAGCGTTTTGGTTGAAGAAATTAAGCGATAGAGGTGGTATAATAAAATAAGAAAATATGGGGAATAAAAGAAAGACGACTGTCCTAATTTTGGTAGTTGTGTTTATCGCAATTTTGGCGGGGCTTTTTTATTTTCTAAACCAGAAGTTTCATTTTTTGGCCGATACAAATAGCAGTTTAGAGCTCTATGGTGTTTCTCCCAACGATAAACTGATAAAAGGTATGAGCCTTACAGAAAACAAAAATAACTATGCGGTAACGATTGCCAAAAATGAGTATGAGCCTTTCGTGGTGGCGGTGAAGAATACTTCGGATATCGATAGCAACGTAAAATTAACGATGCCAACTTTGACTGGATACAAGTTCGAGCTTTACCACATCAAATATGTTGACTTTGGTTATGAAGGATTATATCAACGAGAAACAACCCCAGAATTCTATGCAGATCCATTGGTTCCAATAGCCAGTGGTGGAGAAATTACTGTTTCGCAAAACAGCGAAGAGTTTGTTTGGATAAATGTTTTTGCTGAAAAAAGCGCCACAGCTGGCAACAAGCAAGCTAGCATTGATTTTGGCCAGGGTGGAAACTTTAACATCAAAATTAATCAGATGGATGTTGCACTTCCGGACAAGTCAACACTCTCAAATATTGTTAATCTTGATCCTCGTTATGCATTATTGGCTCATGGATATGACAGTGCCACGAGCGATGAAAAGACAACTTTAATCAATAAGTACGTTGATGATTTTTCGGCGCACAGAATTTCGCCTACATTGTACAGTGGTAGTAATTTGACTAATTTAACTCCAACTGAACAAGTGTACTGGGACTTTGATGCCACAGCAACGGACCCGGGGTTGATTGTTGATTTCAGCCATTTAAATATCAATAGAATAAAAAATAGTTCATTCAGGCCATATAATATTGCTTCATATATGTATGGCAAAAGTTCTAAAGCATTGACCATTAGCAATAAGCCCGAGACTGGTGTTTCAGCAAGCATCACCTGTTCTGACGATTCAAGCTGTTCGAAATTTGACTTGACAGTGAAAGAATATTTTGCTGCTTGGAATCAATACCTTACTGACAATGGTATGATTGATGACTCAATCTATTATATAGGCGATGAGCTTGATACAACATCAACTGATTATAACAAGGTGCAACATTTGGCATCTTTAATTCATCAATCGGCTCCAAAGCTAAAAATTGCTGTAACAATTGTAACAGGCGATATATCGGTTCTCAAACCAATAGTGGATAAGCTAACTGATGTTGATGTTTGGATACCTCACTTGAGCAGTATTCTTTACGCTGATCCGAAAAATTGGTTACCCGCCGGCGACCAGCTGTGGGTATATGATACCGGCACTAGTTATCGCGCTGACGCGGTACCGGAGCAATCTCGTTTAATGCCTTGGATGGCGTATAAATATGGCGCGACTGGAAATTTATATTGGTCATCTAACATGTACCTATTTGCTGCACCTTGGTATCCGAAGTATATGTATCCTTATGGAACAAATTATCTACATTATTCTCCTGCAGAGGATAAAAATTGGACTGGGGTTAGTATAGTGAATGGCGCATTAGTGTACAATAACGCCTCGATTAAAGACCCGACTTTGGTCAAGTCTATTAGATTAGAGATGATACGTGAGGGAGCGGAGGATTACGAACTGATAAAAATGCTTGAGGCCAAAAGTGCGACAATTTCTGAAGTGCAACCGCTTCTGGACAAAATCAAGGCTGTGCCAAATTTGCTTAAATATGGCAACATTTATTCTTATAAATTTGATCAGCTCTTAGCTGATGGGAAATTGGTGCCAAATAATTGGCAGATAACACTTTGCGACAGCGCTGCCAATAAACAATGTATGTATGTTAACCGTGAAGTTTCGGAACCGTTGCCGGGTTTTGGGTTAACCGAATCAGGGGTTGCCACAATTAATTTGGATAATATTGTACCTGGCAGCTACAAACTAACACTTGAAGTCGGTACTTATACGTCCAAGTGGGATGTGACTGCCCAGAAGCCAGTCGGTAGCAAATTTACACTGAAAATTAATGATGGTGAGTTAAAAAACTACGATTATTATGCCCAATTTGTTTCAAATACGCCAGGATGGTTAATAAATTATTTATCGAGCGCCGCTGTGAAAAATAGCTTTAGAGGATTGCGAGAAATAAAGCCTGTTGAAGTTGGCACTGATGGAAAATTAACACTTGAATTCGGCTCAATTGAAGAAGCAAGAGCAGCACTTTATAGCTTACAGCTCAATCAAATTCCAGAAGATTACGGGACGGCATCTATAATGAGCCAAGTTAAAGCAGCACTAAATCCAGTTGAAATTAAAACATCTCTTATCGAAAGTATTAATCTGGCCGATAACCAAGTGATTACCACCAATCCCTACATCATCTCTCTAAAACTCAAAAATCCATCTGATACTACAAAAGTGTCTAAGGTAGAATTTTACATTGATAGCACTCTGATCTCCACCACGACTCTCCCGGACGTCTCTGGCACCTATCAGGCTGTTTGGGACACAAGCAAATATCATTCTGTTGTAAAAGCCATAGTTTACAACACAGATGGTACAACAGAGGAGCTGTCTAGAAATACTACAGTGAATCTAGCCCAGAATTATCAGAGTCCTATTATTACTGTTTTACCTCAGACCGGAGAATCAAAAAATCTAATCCGGGACATATTGGGATTATAATAATAGTTCTATTGCAGGTTTGCTACTACAACCATTCTACTAGTTGTAGTTTTTGGTGGCCAGCAGGTAATTAGCGTCAATTGTTTTTTGGATTTGTCTTGGTTGACCACGGAGATGTCTTCTGGTTTTACAATTTTTGTCTCTAAAATCTTGTAAGAATAATTTTTATTTTCCCGCGTGACTTTAATTGTGTCTCCGGCAGTTAGCAGATTTAATTTGGCAAAAACGGTTTTGTAGCTACCGGGCTTTGCTTTGTAATAGCTTGAGTGACCAAAGATGACAGAGTTTCCACTTTCGCCTGGCAGGGCTGTTTTTGCCATATGAGCAACTCCGCCTTCTAAAGCGGTCAAGTAAGCCTGCATGTTGTTGCCATCGATATTGAGGATAATTGGCGCTGAAATGCTAATTTTATCAATGCTAATTTTCTCGCCTACGGCACTATCTGTAACAGCGGATTGGCCTTGACTTGCGTCGGAGTTCTCGCCTTGATCAAATGTTTCAGTTGTGGCGCTAGGGGGGAGGCTTGGGGTGCTATTTTTCTTGACTCTAATAATAATTTGCCACAGCAAAAAGCCAATTGCTAGTATACAAACAACAATCAGAGATATCTTTAGATATTTGCTCATGTACTAATTATACAACAATTTTGTTGATAAAAAATCGCATCTCAGCTACATTGTAAGAGTGAACAAAGCACAGTTGATACAATTTTTGCGAGCGAATGAGATCTGGGCCAAGAGGACGATGGGCCAGAATTTTTTGGTTGACAACGAAGTGCTAGATAAAATCATCGCCGCTGCTGGAATTTCCTCATCTGACACAGTTTTGGAGATAGGCCCTGGTCTTGGTGTGCTAACGGAGGGATTATCAGAAAAAGCCAATAAAGTTATTGCAATCGAAAAAGATGATAAGCTGACCGAGATGCTCGAGAGTAAATTTTCTGGAACCAATGTTGAAATTTTACATCAAGACGCGCTGGAATTTGACCCAACTGATCTTGGCGAATACAAATTGGTTGCAAATATTCCCTACAACATAACCTCGCTAATCATCCGCAAGTTTTTGGAGACGGCCAACAAACCCGAGCGATTAATTTTAATGGTGCAAAAAGAAGTTGCCGAGCGGATTACGGCTAAACCAGGGGATATGTCACTGCTTTCAGTTTCAGTTCAATTCTACGCTCAGGTGGAAATTATCACTTTGGTAAAAAATACATCGTTTTATCCGTCTCCAAAAATCGATTCAGCTGTTATTAAAATATCACCGAAGGAACTATCAAAAGGAATTAATGAAAAAGAGTTTTTTCGCATAGTAAAGTTTGGTTTTGCCGCTAAGAGAAAAACTCTGGAGAATAACTTGTCAGCTGGGATGCATATTACTAAAGAAGATGCTTCTGGTATAATTAAAGCAGCAGGTTTGGAAGCCAGAATTCGGGCGGAAGCACTAACAATTGAAAATTGGAAAAAATTATACGATCTAGTAACACGGAGGGAAAATGAGCGAGGGGAAGAACAAGCCACATGAAAAGATAACAAAAAAGATCACCATTGAAGAAGTTGGTGGCAAGAAGACTGAAACCAGAATTATCGAAAAAATAGTCGAATCTCCAGCGAAATTTTTGGATGAAACAATTGAGATTACAAAAATCGTTGAGAAATCAGTAACAGAAAACGGTCCAGTTAAAAAGGCTAGTGATTATTGGCGCATGCTTGGACCGGGGTTAACTACTGGCGCTGCCGATGACGACTCCTCCGGCATTGGTACCTACTCTCAAACAGGTGCTGGGTATGGTTTTAAGTTTCTTTGGCTTGCTCCATTTTCATTTCCGCTAATGGCGGTGGTTCAGGAAATGTGCGCCAGAATTGGCATGGTTACCGGTCGCGGACTTGCCGGTAATATCAAAAGATTTTTCCCAAAATGGGTTTTGATACTTTGCACTATACTTTTGTTTATTGCGAATACTTTCAATATTGGTGCTGATTTGGGTGCAATGAGCGAGGCGCTCCGTTTATTTTGGCCAGAACTTAATTACTTTGTTCTGATTATAATTATCGCTGCCGTTATTCTCGTCATGCAGATTTTTATGTCCTATGAACGATACGCCAAATATTTAAAATGGTTGGCACTAGTTTTGTTCTCATATGTTTTGGCAACACTACTGATAAAGGGCCTCGATTGGCATGCAATATTGTCGGCAACAATTAAACCGACATTTTCTTTTAATAAAGATGAAATTTTAATCGTTACAGCAGCTTTGGGTACGACTATTTCACCTTATCTTTTCTTCTGGCAAACATCTCAAGAAGTTGAGGAAGCAATTCAAAGTGGCGAGACAAGTATTCAATCAAGAATAGACGCAGTTTCCTCCGAAGATATTACTGACATGAGAATAGACATTTGGTCAGGAATGTTTCTTTCAAATTTAGCGATGTTCTTTATTATTGCTGCTTGTGGTGCCACCCTCCACGTCGCTGGCATAACAAACATTGAATCAGCCGCCCAAGCTGCTGCCGCTCTTCGCCCACTGGCTGGTGATTACGCTTACTTATTGTTTGCCGTTGGCATCATCGGTGTCGGTGCGCTGGGAATTCCAGTTTTGGCTGGTTCATCATCATATGCTTTTGCCGAAGCTTTCGGTTGGAAGCAAGGTTTGCACTACAAGCTCCGACAAGCCTATGCGTTTTACGGCGTTATTATTATCTCTCTGATCATTGGTGTATTGATGAACTTGTTCGGCATTAACGCCATGAAAGCCTTGGTCTACTCAGCAATTATGAATGGCTGTGTTGCTCCAATTGTGCTTATTTTGATCCTGATTTTGGCATCATCGAAAAAAGTCATGGGCGAGCGAGCTAATCGTTGGCCGGCAAAGATTATTGGTGGCATCGCCACACTTCTAATGTTGGTTGCCGGTGCCGCTACTATTTGGGCACTATTCAATTAAAATGAAAATATCAGCTAGAGGTTGATCGTTCTATGGACGAAAAAAATGAGCCCCGCGTAGTTCACGCTAAGGGCTCCGGTTTGTCTTGCGCTTGATAAATGAATACCCGGCTATGCCGGGCAATTGGACGATTGCTCGCTCGACTTCCTTGGTATCAACGTCGACATCGTTGTCAATGTCTAGCCCATCAGTCATCACAGTCATGGTTTGATTATCGACTGTGATGCGAAAAACCAGCAACACATCAATATGTATCATGGCATACTCCTCCAAGCGCAGCTAAAGAATAGCACTTTATCGTGAGTTTATCCAATAAAAATGACCGATCCTTTCGGATCGGCCTGTGACTTGTGCGGTAGGTCTAGAACGTTGCCGGAATCAGTTTTTTGATGCGCTTAGCCAACTCGATTTCTGCGAAGTGCATTGCTCTCTCGATGCCGTTTGCGATGGCGTAGCGGTCGGCTGAGCCGTGACCGATGCCGACGATGGCACCATCGATGCCCAGGAGTGGCTGGCAGCCAAACTCGCTGGAATCGAGCTCGGCCTTAACCTTGTCGAAGCACGATTTCAGCAGTCGGGCAAGTAGCTTGTAGATGAGCTTCGACTTGATGTGGCGCTTCAAGGCCTCGAGCACCAGCCTAACGCCGGCCTCAACTGACTTGAAGGATTTGTTGCCGCCGAAGCCGTCGCTCACCAAGACGTCGATGACGTTGACGATGAGGTCGGTCATCTGGGCGTTGTGACCTACGAAGCCGGGGAACTTCCGCTCGGTGAGGAGCTTGAAGAAATCCTTGGTCAGTTTGTTGCCCTTCTCCGGCTCTTCGCCGTTCGAGTGGGGGGAGAGCTTGGGGTCCAAGATTTCCAGCTCAACTTGTGCGAAGGCCCGCCCGAGCCAGGCGAACTGATAAAGCATCTCCGCGGTTACGTCGTCGACGCTGACACCGGCGTCCATGTACACCTTGCGCAGACCGCCGTAGGTCGGCATCGTCAGTGCCAGTGGTGGCAGAATGATGCCGGGAAGGAGATCGAGGCCGCCTTTTTCGCGGCCAATCGAGGCCCAGTAAACCGGCCACTTGGTATTGCCGAAGAAAACACCGGCATCAGCCGTCAGGCCGCCGTGTTCGGCTGCACGCTCTATATCTAGCAGCCGGATTGCTTTGGCGGTGGCGGAGTTGTTCTTTCTGCCTGCCTCCTCATCGTGGTAGCCCGCTACGACGCGGTCGCCGAACTCAGCCTTGAGTAAATCAACGAATTCCTTCGGCCCAGTAGGGACAACTCTGAGGGAATTGTTACGCCGAAGAGCAAGTCTGATCCCTTCGTAGACTTCACCAGGGCCTTTGTCTGCGCCTGTCATGTCGACAGCGATAATCATTGTCTGCCTCCTTGATCGTGTCGCTAAGAATCTAGCATAAATATGGGGAAAATGATATACTAAGGGCCATGGAAAAAGGCACACTCTACATTGTTGCAACGCCGATAGGGAATATGGGCGATATTACAAAAAGAGCGGTTGAAATTTTATCAACCGTTGATTTTGTTGCTTGCGAGGACACTCGAGTAGCCGGTGGCCTTTTTCACCAGCTTGAGATAAAAAAAGAGATGGTTTCGATCCACCAGCATTCAAGTGATGAAAAAATTGGTTTCATTATACGTGAGCTTGAAGCCGGTAAGTCGGTTGCCTATGTTTCTGATAATGGAACGCCGGGGATATCCGATCCGGGGCAAAAGTTAGTTCAAATGGTCCGCGAGGTTTGTCATCCTGAATTTATTTCAGGATCTAATAATGAGATTCCGAAACAAGTTCGGAATGACAATACAAATATTCAAATAATACCAATACCAGGACCGAGTGCGGTTACAGCGGCGATTTCGGTCAGCGGGATGGTTGAAAAGGAATTCTACTTTGTAGGTTTTTTGCCGAAGAAAAAGGGCAGAGAGACCAAATTTAAATGGCTAAAATTGCTCGATTGTTCAATTGTTATATACGAATCCGCAATCAGATTGGAAAAGACTTTAATTGATATTCAAAAATACCTTGGTGAAAACACAGAAGTTTTTTTGGCTAGGGAAATGACCAAGAAATTTGAAGAGTATTGGGGTGGGAATATTGCTGAAATTATTAATGATCTAAAAAGTCACACCATCAAAGGTGAATTTGTTATTGTGGCAAAAGTAAAATAAGAATATTTATTTTACGATTTTGTGACTATCTCTGGTATAATAAATTTGTAGTGAAAAAAGAATAACTCAGTGAGGGGAATGGAGAGGAAACTGATTGAACGAACCAGAAACTTTTTGAGTCGAGGACGCTCGGCATTATTTTCTGCGTCCAGTCGCACCGGGAAATTTATTCATAGTCGTCGCAAAAGAATTCAGCAAATTGGTATGCCGGTTGTTACCGCTTTACTGATTATCGGCATGATGTTAATGCTGTCTCCTAAGAATGGTTTGAAAGCACAAAACTACAATAAAGTCTGGACTTCAACTGCTGATTTTAATACAGGAACCAACTCCAACATCGACACAGCATCTGACCAAGCCAAGCTTGCGACAACGACCAACGCCAGCTACAACGAAGGCTTTACTAACGCCACTTACAAAGATGCGGCTACTGATGCTAACTGGGATACCTCGGCTCACTCTTTAGCTTTGCCCGGTGATCCGGCAAATGGGATTTCTACTGACCTGCAAGCGAAGTGGAAGAGTGCCACTGGCGCCACTGAGGACATTGCCGCTACCACTGTTGACACTGTGAACGGGGTTATTTACATTGGCGGCGCCAATGGCTCTTTTAGTGCGTATAAAATATCAACCTCCACAGTTTACAACTTAACTAGTAAAATATTGGCTGATTGGTCCACCAACTCTTTTTACGCTTTGGCTATAGACACAACGAACAGTGTGCTGTATATGGCTGGTAATACTGCGAAGATTGGTGCCTACACTTTGAATGCTACACCTAGTAGCGGTACCTGGACCTACTTAAATTCCAAGATAACTTCAGATTGGTCTACTGTTCCTGTAAACGCTTTAACATTCGATCCGATCAATAACTTCATGTATGTCGGCGGCGGCACTGTAAGGTTTGGCGCTTTAGCTGTTAACGCTACGCCATCAAGCGATACTTGGGTTTACTTGAATTCTCTAATATCCGGTTCATGGGGGTCAAGCTCTGTTTGGTCGTTAGTTTTAGACTCAGTTAACCATTTTATCTATATTGGCGGTACCGGGGGTGGTCAATGCGGAGCCATAACAGCAACTTCAAACCCTGCTGCAGCTAGCTTTACTAGTTTAACTTCAAAAATGGCGGTTTTCGGAGCCAATGGCATTCGCACCATGACTTTTGATAGTCTCAACGGCATAGTTTACTTGGCTGGAGATACAACTTCGGTAGAAGCATTCAATGGTGGTGCTGTACCGGCTAACGGAACAGTCACTCATTTGCAAAACTTACTTTGGTACAACGGCTGGGGTTTAAATTATATTTATTCGATTACTTACGATGCCGCGAATCAAGCAATCTACTTTGCCGGTAACGCTGGCAGATTTGCTGCCATCACCGCCATGGCCAACCCAGCTAATGATGCTATAAGCTATCTGAACTCTAAAATTACATCTGATTGGGGTGCAAACAATGTAACAAAGTTGACTTTCAATAGTGCGGATGGTTTAGTCTATCTAGCTGGAGTTGGTGGTAGATTCGGCTCATACTCTGGTACTGCAAATCCTGCTAATGGCACTTGGACTAATATGGCTTCAAATGTCGCCGGAGGTCTTGTGGGGTATAGCATCACCGCCTCTGCCTATGATTCGACCAATGGATTTTTGTATCTCGGCGGCGTCAGTGGACAATTTATGGCTTACAAAATTTCTGACGGAACAGTCGTTGGCCTAACCTCAAAGATTTCCAGCAACTGGGGCGTGCAACCGATGCGTGTCATAGTATTTGATTCTATTAACGGGAAAATATATTTATGCGGGGACAGTGGTAAATTCGGAGTATTTACAGGTGGTTCTGACCCAGCCAACGGAACTTGGGTGTATCTGTATTCGAAAATATCTGCCGATTGGTCGACGGACATAATAATTGCAATGACTTTTGACTCAACCAATGGAAAAGTTTATTTGGGCGGTTACACCGGGGGCAAATTTGGCTGTTTTACCGGCGGCTCTGATCCGGCCAATGGCACTTGGGTATACTTATATTCTAAAATATCTGCTGACTGGTCGACAACTGGGATGCGAGATCTTACATTTGACTCTACAAACGGGAAAATATACTTAGGTGGAGATAGCGGAAAATTTGGAGTCTTTACCGGCGGCTCTGATCCGGCAAATGGTACTTGGAACTATCTTTACTCAAACATTTCTAGCATAAATGGTGCAAATGCGATAAACACCATGGTCTATGTTTCTTCTGTTGCAACAGTGTATTTGGTGGCTGCTGCCGGTAAATTCACTTCGTTTATGATTGGCTACACTTCTAACAAGAATGGTTTATCATCCAAGATCAATTCGACAGCACAAACAATATTCAAGGCCACATTAACTGCAACTGCCACAGTGCCGGCCAACACAGCAATTACTTATTATCTATCTAATGATGGTGGTTCAAACTGGTATGCGGTAACCAGTGGGGCAGAATATACATTTGCTACTGCTACTTCCGACTTGCGCTGGAAAGCCAACTTAACAACTACTGATCTTTCGGTCACGCCATCCATCACCGCTATTGCACTGAGTTACAAATATTTTACTTCGAACACCGGGACCATGAGTTTGGTTTATGATGCCACTTCAGCGGTAACACCCACACTTCTTTCTTGGAACGATACTCTACCTGCTAATACTGCGATGACTGTCAAAATTCGTTCCGCTGCAACTCAGGGTGGTCTCGCTGCTGCCACTTGGTCTGACAGCAAAAACGCCGCTGATACACCAGTCAATCTTAAAACTATTAATGTTGGCGGAGTCACAGGGGTGCCAGAAAATCAATTCTCCGAAGTTTATATTACACTCACAACATCAGATGGTTTGGCAAGTCCGGTTCTGTCAGATATCACAGAGCAGTATGTTATTAACCAGGCACCGCAAATTCAATCGTTAACTGCCTCGCAAGCGACTGATGGCACCAAAACAGTTAATATTGCTTATCAACTTAAAGATCCTGACACGTCGAGCAATCCTTACAATCAAGACCAAGTAGCCGCTACATTCCAATATTCAATTGATTCAGGTTCAAGCTGGGTTAATTGTTCAACAATTACAAATTCTGGGTTACAAGCCGTGAACTCAAATGGCTCTTGGACTAGCAAAACCGCAGTTTGGGGCGCTGGTACTGATTTGGCTAATTCCTACTATAACGGCACGGTAAAAATCCGAGTGAATGCTAATGACAACGAGCAGGCGCATAACACTGCCTCGCTTGATTCGTCAGCTTTCTCTCTAGACACCAAGAATCCTGTTCCCACAGCAGTTACCGGTGGTGTTGGCATTAACATTAATAGTGGCGCCAGTTGGACAAACTCAGCAACAGTGGCTTTGTCGCTTTTAGCATCTGATGACTCTGCAAAGTATATGGAAATCAGAAATGACAGCTCTTTTGTCAATTCGCAGGAAGCATATTCAATATCTAAATCAAATTATTCACTATCGGCAGGCGATGGAAACAAGACTGTTTACGTTCGTTTCTATGATGATTTTGGTAATTATGCAGATGCTAACTACAATATTTTGCTCGATGCAACTCCACCCAATGTGCCGCAGAACTTTACAATTTTTGACACTTCAGATCAGTCTGCCGGCACTTTTTCTGGCTTAATAGACAAAAAGTGTTGGTATTTCACCTCTTTTTCTTAAGATTTCTGTAGTAGATATACCACTTCAAATAGTTCTCTCTCTTAGTTTTTCTCAAGCCCTTATGTGCTCTTAGTTTTTGTT
>Ga0194044_10000363_pt1 | contig 22380 bp, 36 predicted proteins | sample JunL4417m_MetaG_FD_155460 | JGI IMG/M metagenome (GOLD analysis project Ga0194044, IMG submission 155460) | Anoxic zone freshwater microbial communities from boreal shield lake in IISD Experimental Lakes Area, Ontario, Canada - Jun2016-L442-17m | ecosystem: Environmental > Aquatic > Freshwater...
GGCTTGCCCGAACCGACGAGGTCATCTTCTGAGCAGACACACCACGCGAGGTCGAGCTGGACATGTGTAAAGGTTTTTGTTTACATAGCCGATACCGAGGGCATACGCAGGTCGGGCTGCCGACGTGAAGGCGCAGCAAGCGGGAGCACGCACCTGGATGCTCGTGTCCGCCTCGGGCCAGTGCCGGCCACGGCCCCCGTCATGGTGGCGCGCATCAAGGACGTCGACGAGAACGGACCACCCGCCAACCAGGAGCTGTTCAAATGGCTCGACCCACACAGGCACCGCGGCCATCGCCTGTGCGAATACAAGGTCCATCACCCGCGAGCCTGTCGAGGCTACGCGTTTCAGACTGACCGCGGCCTCGTGATCGCCCGCATCGCAGACAAGACAGAGAGCGATCAGGAGCTCAGCGATACGACAAGAGCTGTGAAGATGCTGAGCGATGCGTTCCTGGAGGGAGGCGAGATCCATGAGTGACATCCTGGACCAGCTCAACGAGCTCATCGCCGACGAGGCGAGCCAAGTCGAGTACAAGCACGAGCTCGCGATCAGCGCGTTCACCAACGAGATCGCTCGCCTGATGACCGATCAGGGCCTTTCGCAGTCCGACCTTGCTCGTCGGCTCGGCGTCTCTCGTGCCCATGTCTCGCAGCTACTCCAGCACAAGTCGAGCCCGACTCTGCGCACGATGGTGCACATCGCGGACGCCCTGGGCTGCGATGTTGTACCGAACGTGGCTCCGTGTGGCTTTCGGCCCGCGCGTCCCTTTGTGGCCGACGGCGGCAAGACTGTTGCCGGGTAACGTAAGACCACTCGGCTGCTCAAAGCGTTCGAACGTACGCACTTGAGGATCGTGCGGCGCGGCTTCTCAGCGGCGCTCCGTATCCCGTGCGGGACGACCTGTCGGTACGGTGTCAGTGTCTGTGACACCGCGTCCGGGCTCTAGCGCGCGTCCTCTTCTTCGGCTTTCGCAGCGGCCGACGGCAGCCTTTGCGGCCCGAGGCCGACCTCGAGCTGCAGTCCGAGTGCCAGGGCAAGCTTCGACATTGTCTTCAGCGTGAAGTTGGCGTTGCCGCTGAGCACGCGCGTGATGTAGGCCTGCGAGGTCCCGAGCCGGCGGGCCAGCTCCGCACGCGTGACCCCCTGCTCCTCCATGGCGATGAACAGCGCCTCGGTGAAGTCGAGGACGGCGCCCTCTTCCCAGTATTCGGGCATGCGTCGCGCCTCTGCGAGCATCTGTTTGAACGTGATCTCGGTCACTGATCCTCCACGATCCGCAGGGCGCCGCGGCGCTTGTCGTTGAGATAGCGCCACCGCGTGCGGGCGGCGCGCTCGAGGGCCACAGCGAGGCCCCGCTGCTTGGGCTTGGACAGGGCCTCGCTGCAGACGACCACGCGGCCTTCGTCGAAGAAGTAGAGGACGCGCACGCCGCCGCGCGTCTTCAGCTCGAGGATGCCGTGTGCGAGGGCGCGCGAGCGACGCACGTTGCGCGGCGGCCCGGAAGCAGACAGCCGCTCGAAGGCGCGCATGAGACGCGCGTACTCCCCGGGATCGTCACGCCGCAGTCCTTTCGCAAGATCGAGCACGTCGCAGCGCTCCTCATCGGCGTAGACAGCCAGCACCGTCCAGAGGCCGCAGCTCAGCAGATGGAGCTTCATGTTAACTCATCACTTAAGTCCTGACAAGGGCGAGGGGTCATCGCCTCCGACGGTAGCAGCCGTCGGCCCAACACGGAAGGGTGACGAGGGTGGACGTTGCCACGATCTGTGGCGGCGCGGACAGCCCCTCGACGGCGGTCGCCTACTCGTGGCGGATTCCATATCTCACCGGATATCGAGTAGCTGCTGGCGGCTGCGAGAAGAGCGTCGCCGTCAGCGACATGGCAGCCAGCAGCATGAAGACGGCGACGACCTGGAGGCGCACCGCCTGCAGCCGGTCGGCGCCGGCGAGGATCATGCCGGCCATCGCGCACGGCGGTCACGGAGGCGACGGTCTCTCCAGCTCGTCGGCGGCCCGTGATCTGGCCGATGAGCGTGCCGGCGTCGTAGAGCGGCACGAAGGTGAGGTCCTGCGCTGGCAGTTCAGCATCGGGCGCCCAAGAGAGCACCAGACCGGGCGCACACCCCAGGTACACAGGTCCGTGGATCGCCTGTCCACACTGTCTCTGGACTGCATGAGATAGACTCGGGTGCATGACAGCGTCAGACATCCTTGCCCGCATCACTCACGACCCCGCCGTGATGGGGGGGAGGCCGTGCATACGCGGCATGCGCCTCACGGTCGGCGTCATCGTGGGTCTGCTTGGTGCGGGCCACAGTGCCGATGACATCCTTCGCGAGTACCCGTATCTCGAGAAGGACGACATCCAGGCCGCCCTGGCCTATGCGGCCTGGCGCTCTGAGGAGATCGAGCTCCCGCTCAAAGCATCATGAAGCTCGTCGTGGACGTGAACCTTCCGCCGAAGTGGGTGGACTTCTTTGGCGCGCGAGGCATCGAGGCTGTGCATTGGTCCCAGGTGGGTGATCTCAGGGCGACGGATGCGGCGATCATGGCGTGGGCGCGCGATGGAGGCTACGTGGTGCTCACCAGCGACCCTGACTTCTCCGCTCTTCTGGCCACGAGCAGCGCCACGGGGCCCAGCGTCATCCAGGTTCGCACGCAAGACGTCCTTCCCGAGTCGCTCGGACCGCAAGTCGTGCGAGTGCTGCTCGAGCAGCGCGATGCCTTGGAGAGCGGCGCCATCGTCACGATCGATGAGATCGCGGCGCGCGTTCGTATCTTGCCGATCCGCAGGCGGCCCGGTAGCGAAGGGCCCGGCTGACTGCGGCTTCCGGCGTTCCTCGCGGCAGTTCCCGAAGTCAGCAATCCGGCTGCCCCCCAACGCCGAGGGAACCCGGCGAGGTCCAGTGCGCCGACAGCCGCGAGACGGATCATCACGTTTGACGTTACTAACGCGTGACGTTACTATGCGGCGATGATCGTCTCGTTCAAGGACGCGGACACCGAAGCGCTGGCCGCCGGCCGGCGGGTCAAGCGCTTCGTGAACATCGAGTCGGTCGCGCGCCGCAAGCTCCGCCAATTGCAGATCGCCGGACGCCTCGGCGACCTGCGCGTTCCGCCCGGCAACCGGCTTGAGGCGCTCAAGGACGACCGCGCCGGCCAGCACAGCATCCGCGTCAACGACCAGTACCGCGTCTGCTTCCGCTGGACAGCGGCCGGACCTGAAGACGTCGAGATCTTGGACTATCACTAGGAGCATGGAAATGCAGAAGCTGAACCCCGTGACGCCCGGCGAGCTGCTGCGTGAGGAGTTCCTCATGCCGATGGGCCTCTCGCAGTACCGCCTGGCCAAGGAGATCGGCGTGCCGGCGCAGCGCATCGGCGCGATCGTCGCCGGGCGGCGTGCCGTGACCGCCGATACCGACCTGCGTCTGTGCCGCTTCTTCGGCCTTTCCAATGGCTACTGGCTGCGCGCCCAGGTGGCCCACGACACGGAGGTCGCCGAGGCCGCCCTGTCCGAGGAGCTGGCGAAGATCAAGCCGTGGTCTGGGGCCGCGGCCTGATAGCGGGCCTCGGCGCAAGGCTATGCACGGCCCGGCCCGTCCGCTCCAATGTGTTGATCTCGGCCCTGCGCTCGTCACGGGGCGCCTCGCATCGCCTTCTGACGCTTGTTGGTGGTGAGGAGCCCGAGATCGCCCTGTCCGCCGCGCGCGTCCTCGTCCTGTGGCGCCCGATCCTGCGCGACCCGCGCGACGACCACGTGCGCGAGCTCGCAGAGGCAGAGGGCGTCTCCATCAACCAGCTCATCACCACCGCGAGACGAGCGTCGCCGTCAGCGACACCGCGGCGCGCAGCATGAACGCGCCGACGGCCGGCGTCGTGCATCAGGCGCACGGCGGTCACTGAGGCGACATGCGTGCTGTTGTCGATGACGGCGATCGACTCAGGGGTAGAGCACTTGCCGTACAAGCAGGGTCGCTGCGTCAAAGCCGGCATCGCCCACTTCGATCCGTTCTGAGATCCTCGCGACGCTCACCATCACGAGCGGTGTGGGCGCCTGCCGGCGCAAACGGCCCGAGCGTAGTGAACACCTTCAGCTGCAGTGCAAAATCGACACGCGACTCCATGTGCTTCCAGATCAGTCTGGGCTTCAAGAAGATCTCCAGCTCACGACAGGCGAAGTCCGGTCACAACTCCTTGACGTGTCGAGATTGATCTCCCCGACGCTCATGAAGGCATCTACGTCGGCCATGAGCGGTGGATTGGGCACGACCGGCATTCTCCCACCGTGACAGAGGTGCGGCCGGATGTAGCTGAACAGGTGGGGCGAGGCGGTCGAACCGCACAAAGCCGGAAGGCGCTCATGCGCGGCTCGGCCGCCGGGACTACTGACTTCGTTGCCGTCAGCCTCTGTGCCCTTGGCACAGATCACAGAGGCAAGTCGTCGCGCGTCACCCGCCTCCGCTCCGTCGCACGTCGTTGGCGGCGCCTATCGGCTACTCCGCGAGAAATGGGCTATTATTAGGCTATCCCGACGTGGAGGTGATCGATCGTGCTCTCTCTGAACCGCGCTGCCCTGGCGGAGATGTCGATCCCCATCGGCACCGGCTGGCTTCTTGGCGCCTGCATGGAGGCTCGCGGCAGACAGGACCTGTGGACCAGGCAGAAGCCGGAGGTCCTGGCCGTCTTGCGCCAGCAGGCCATCATCCAGAGCGTGGAATCGTCCAACCGCATCGAGGGCGTCACCATTGCGCCGGACCGGCTACGGTCCGTGGTCCTGGGGAACGCCGCTCCCCGCGATCGCCCGGAAGAGGAGATCGCGGGCTACCGTCAGGCGCTCGACTGGATCTTCTCGCGGCAGCGCGTGGCGTCGGTCACACCGGCGCTCATCCAGCGACTGCACGCCCTCGCTCAGGGCGGCCTCACCGGCGACGCCGGAGCATGGAAGGAACGCGACAACGAGATCATCGAGATCCTGCCCGGCGGCGAGGCGAAGGTGCGGTTCGTCCCCACGTCCGCGAAGGACGCGCCGCACGCTGTCGCGGCGCTCTGCCTGAACTATCGAGACGCCGCTGACGAGCAGCGCCTGCCTCAGCTTCTGGTGGTCGCCACCTTCGCCCTCGATCTGCTGTGCATCCATCCCTTCCGCGACGGCAACGGGCGCGTCTCGCGGCTGGCAACGACGCTCCTGCTCCAATCACACGGCTTCCAGGTCGCTCGGTACGTCAGCCTCGAGCGCATCGTCGAGCAGAGCAAGGATCAGTACTACCGGGCATTGGCCGAATGCTCTGATGGTTGGCACGAAGGCCGCAACGCGATCGTCCCCTGGTGGAACTACTTCCTCGACGTGCTGCGCCGTGCCTACGACGAGTTCGAGCTGCAGATGGGATCGGCCGCGGCTCGCCCCGCCAAGAGCGACCTCGTGCGCCAGACCGTGCTCGCTCAAGTGGAGCAGTTCACCTTGGGCGACCTGGCGGTTCAGGCGCCCGTGGCCAGCCCGCAGCTCATCAAGAAGGTGCTCGCGGAGATGAAGCGGCAGGGCACAGTCCGGCTCGTCGGCAGAGGCCGCGGAGCACGCTGGGAGGTCGTTCGGTAGCCGGAGAGGGCTTCGTCATCGACATGGCGGGCGCCGGCCATCGCTCGATCAGTCGGGAAGTGCTGCGCCTCATACCCGCCGGGCGCCCCATTCGTGGCTCACCGGCGCCTGAGCGATGGGGATGGTCATGATCGGGCATTGGCCTGACGACGGCACATCCACCGCAAGCGTCAACCGTGAGGTTCGCATTTGGGCTCGGGCCGCCACGCGCGCTCGAATCCGCGTTTGAGCGGCGCGCACTTGCTTCGCCGCTCCTCCCCGTTCGGGCTTGCCCGAACCGACGAGGTCTTCTTCTGGGAGCAGACACACTACGTGAGGCTGCGCTGGACATGTGTAAAGCTCTTTGTTTACATAGCCGATACCGATGGCACACCCGGGCTGGGCTGCCAACGTGAAGGCGCAGAAAGCGGGAGCGCGCACCTGGATGCTCGTGTCCGCCTCGGGCCAGTGCCGGCCACGGCCCCTGTCATGCTGGCGCGCATCAAGGACGTCGATGAGAACGGACCACCTGCCAACCAGGAGCTGTTCAAGTGGCTCGACGCTCACAAGCACCGCGGCCATCGCCTATGCGAGTACAAGGTCCATCACCCGCGAGCCTGTCGAGGCCACGCGTTTCAGACTGACCGTGGCCTCGTGATCGCCCGCATCGCAGACAAGACAGAGAGCGATCAGGAGCTCAACGAGACACGATGAAAGCCGTGAAGATGCTGAGCGATGCGTTCCTGGAGGGAGGCGAGATCTATGAGTGACATCCTGGACCAGCTCAACGAGCTCATCGCGGACGAGGCGAGCCAAGTCGAGTACAAGCACGAGCTCGCGATCAGCGCGTTCACCAACGAGATCGCTCGCCTGATGACCGATCAGGGCCTTTCGCAGTCCGACCTCGCTCGTCGGCTCGGCGTCTCTCGTGCTCACGTGTCGCAGCTTCTGCAGCATAAGTCGAGCCCGACCTTGCGCACGATGGTTCAAATCGCGGACGCCTTGGGCTGCGATGTCGTACCGAACATGGCTCCGTGTGGCTTTCGGCCCGCGCGTTAGCGCAGGACCACTCGGCCGATCAAGGCGTTCGAAGGTACGCACTCGAGGGCCGAACAGATCGCTCCGCGACGCAGCCCCAAGTTGACCTGAAGCCGATCGCTCTGTTAGGAATAGGCAGAGTCGGTGTCGCTTCGCTGCTACGCTGATCGCCTGCCCGGAATCGGTGTCCAAGGTGACTGGAATCTGCGGCACAGGATCACGCGCTGCCGCACTTGCACGCCAAGTACGGCGAATTCGAGGCTTCCATCGGCATTGACGAGGGCATGATCCTGGCGGGCCAGTTGCCGCGCAAGCAATTGCGATTGGTACAGGCCTGGATCGAGTTGCGCCGCGACGAATTGCTGGCAGATTGGGAGTTGGCCAGCAGTGGCGAACAGCCCTACAAGATCGCCCCTCTGTGAGGTCTGCCGTGTACTGGGATGCAAAAACCGTTACGCCACTCTCCGATTATCGCATCTATGTGGAGCTGGAGGACGGACGTCACGGCGCCTTCGACTTGAAGCCCTATCTGGATCGCGGTGTGATGCGCGAACTGCAGAACGTGCACTACTTTCGGCAGGTCGGCATTGTGTTTGGCGCAGTGACTTGGCCAAACGAACAGGACATCGCTCCAGAGACCCTGCTGGCAGGCTTGGTTCCCGAGCGGCATGAGGCGCCGCCTGACCCTTGCTGACAGGCCGGCTGGGGTGGGCGGCGGAGCAGCGCCGGAGCGGTGGGCGGCCATGTACGCATCCCCCCGAATCCGTTGGACGTACGTCTGACGGGGGCCGTTGGACGTACCGTTGCTGGAAAGGCCCTTGGGGCCGACGCAGCAGGCCGAAGTGTCCTTCCCACGGCCGGCCTGCAATCCGCCAGCTTGTCAGTCGCCCGCCCGCCACGTGCGGATCCGATTCGGCTCCAGAATCCGGATGCCGCCTCGAAGCGATGCCTTGCCGAGCTCAGAAGCGCTTCTCTCGAGGAGGCCGCAGATGCTCGCGACATCCTGATGGCGCACGCGGAGGACGACGATGCCGGGCGAGTCCGGCGAGCCGTAGGCGCGGATGTCGGCGAAATCGAGGTCCAGTGTGAGGAGGACCAGGTCTTCGTCGGCGCACGCCCTGGCGAGCGCCGCATCCGAGGATCCGCCGAGGCCCTCCTCGATCACGGTCGACGCCTCGTGACCGGCCTTGCGCAAGACGAGCGCGGCGCGCGAGGGCAGGTTCTCGTCGAGTTTGAAGCGGGTCACGCCGACGCGCGCAGCGGCGAGGTGCGCTCGCGAGCGAGGTCAGCGGCGTAGGCGAGGGCTGCCCGGACGTCATCTGGCGCCAAGGCCGGGTACTCGGCGAGAATCTGCTCGACTGACAGCCCCTCGGCGAGGTTGTCGAGCACCACGGTCACCTGCACCCGCGTCCCGCGGATGCACGCCTTGCCATGGCAGACGGTGGGGTCGACGGCGATGCGGTCGTGCCAGTCCATGTGGTCAAGAGTACCATTCCGGTGGGCGACGACCGGGTTGCGCGGCGCCTCAGTCATGCGCAGCACCTGCTCGGTGGTGGATGCGTCCAGGTGCTCCTCGCCGCGGTTGGCGCAGACCATGGCCGGCACGTCCTTGGTGACGAAGGCGGGCGCGACGCTCGCCGGCGTCCTGCACCAGTCGCACGCCGTCACCGAGGCGACGTGCATGCGGTGGCCGACAATCATGCCGGCGATGGGGGTCACAGAGCGAGGGTCGCTGGTCCACGGTCTGCATCCGGAGTAACTTTGCGTGAGGAGGTGCGCCGTGAGAATGCTTTCAGCGGTCGCCAGAGCGATAGCTGAGCTTCGTTGATAGCGGCATGGAAGAAGAGGGTTGACTATGACGATCAAAGAAGCAGCCGTGAAGAGCATTCACGAACTTCCTGAAGACGCCACCTGGGAGGATGTTCAGGAGCGCATCAGCTTCGTCGCAGGCGTGCATAGGGGCCTTCGTGAGCTCGATGAAGGCAAGGGCATTCTGCGTGAGCAGGTAAGAGAGGAGCTCAGGGGATTGGCCGCAAGCCACGCAGGATCGTCTACGGAGTCGATCACGAAAGAAGCGCTGTTGTGATCGTCAGGGTTTGGCACGCGGCAAGAGGGGTTCCGGACATCGAGTAGCTGCCGGCGCGGGCCGAGATAGTCCGCTCCCCGGCCGCCGCTGCTGCATCTGCGCCGTGAACAGGCGGCCGGACGCGGCCGCAAGACGAGTGTCGCCGTCGGCGGCACCGAGCCCGGGCTCTAGCGCGCGTTCTCTTCTTCGGCCTTTGCAGCGGCCGACGGCAGCCTTTGCGGCCCGAGGCCGACCTCGAGTTGCAGCCCGAGTGCCAGGGCAAGCTTCGACATCGTCTTCAGCGTGAAGTTGGCGTTGCCGCTGAGCACGCGCGTGATGTAGGCCTGCGAGGTCCCCAGCCGGCGGGCCAGTTCCGCACGCGTGACCCCCTGCTCCTCCATCGCGATGTAGAGCGCCTCGGTGAAGTCGAGGACGGCGCCCTCTTCCCAGTATTCGGGCATGCGTCGCGCCTCTGCGAACATTTGTTTGAACGTGATCTCGGTCATTGGTCCTCCACGATCCGCAGGGCGCCGCGGCAGACCACCACGCGGCCTTCGTCGAAGAAGTAGAGGACGCGCACTCCGCCACGCGTCTTCAGTTCAAAGATGCCATGCCCAAGTGGGCGTGAGAAACGCACGTTGCGCAGTGGGCCGGACGTCGACAGCCGGGCGAACACGCGCTGTAGGCGCGCATGCTCGCGGGGATCGTCACGCTCGAGCTGGTCTGCGAGCTCGAGCACGTCGCAGCGCTCCTCGTCGGGATAGACGGCCAGGACAGTCCAGAGGCCGCGGCTGATCAGATGGAGCTTCATGTTAACTCATCACTTAAGTCCTGACAAGGGCGAGGGGTCATTGCCTTCGACGGTAGCAGCCGTCGGCCCAACACGGAAGGGTGACGAGGGTGGACGTTGCCACGGTCTGTGGCGGCGCGGACAGCCCCTCGACGGAGGTCGCCTTCGTGCGTTCCTTCTACCGTCGCACCTTCGTGGCGAGCGTGGTGCTCTCTGCCGGCCGTCGCCGATCGTCTACCTTGCACCATCGCGTGACCTGAGTAGCATCCGCGAGCTCGAAGCCATGCGCGAACGCCTGGCCTTGCTCGAGGACATCGCTCGCGCCGAAGCGCAGCTGGCCGCAGGCGAGGGCATCCCGCACGAGGAGGCCAGGGCCCGCATCCTCAAGCGCATCGACGCAGGCAGGTAATCTGGACCGACCCTGCCCTGGAGCGCGTCGATGAGACTGCGGTCTCCATCGCCCGGCGGAACGATCCCGCCGCCGCCGACCGCTGGACCCTTGAGCTCTTCGCTGCGGTGGAGCGCCTGGTCGACTTCCCCGAGAGCGGACGAATGGTCCCGGAACTGGCGACGCGAGACGTCCGCGAGCTCATCTTCGGAACGTACCCGCGTGTTCTATCGTGTCGGTGCGGCCGTCGAGGTGCTTTCTGTTCGGCACAGGAGTCGGCTGATTCGCGCGCATGAGGTCTGCGAGGACTGACTGTCGTGCCGCAGGCGGTGGGCCCCGGCGGGTTTCGTGGTAGGCAGCCAAGGAGTTGCGCGCCATGGCCACACAAGGCCATCCGCGGGGTGCTCGTCACCGTTGGCGCCGCCGGTCGCCCTCTGAGCGACCTCGCACGGACGGCAGGATCCTCACCAGGGGAGCGGGGCTTCGGCGTCAACTTGACCGGTGTCACGTGACGCGCTACGGGCGCGCATGATCAGGACGTTCGCGGACAAGCAGACCGAGCAGTTCCACGTGACCGGCAAGTCGCCTCGGCCAGTACTCGGGCTCCGTCAACGACCAGTGGCGGATCTGTTTCCGCCTCGAGGACGGCGACGCCTACGACGTCGAGATCTGCGACTACCAAGAGAGACGAGGCGATCAGCTATGGGCATTCCCAACGACAGGCGGTTTCAGCGCCGCCCCATCCACCCCGGCGAGATCCTGCGTGAGGACTTCATGCCCGACTACGATTTGAGTGTGAGCGGGCTCGCTGGCTCGCCTCCGCACTTGGCGTCTTGCGTCAATCCGTGAACGTGAACGAGCTTCTTCGCGAGCGTCGCGCCGTGAGCTCCGAGATGGCGCTCCGGCTCGCCAGGCTGTTCGGCAACTCGCCGGACTTCTGGCTGAGCCTGCAGCGCTCGGTCGACCTGTGGGACGCGCAGGTTGCGATCGACGATGACATGCGGCGCATCACGCCGCTCCGCGTCGCCTGACAAGCAGATCGACACAGACAGCACGCCGTGTGAAGCGATTTCGCTGTGGCGCGGCCGCGAGACGATGCCCATCGTCTTCGTGCTATCGATGACCGGCGCCATGGCGAGCCTCACCGAGCGGCGCATGACGCTCGCCGTGCACTGCCGCGTGGGAGGGACTTGCTTCCTCTATCCCAAATTGCGGATACTTCTCTCATGACGACGGGTACTCCCAAAGGCGTCATCTGGGTCTCATCGTCGCTTGACGACCTGCAGCGGTTTCCACGGTCCGCTTCGCTGACGTCGTCTACGTGTTGCACGCATTCCAGAAGAAGTCGAAGAAGGGGATCGCGACCCCGAAGCACGAGATGGACGTGGTGCGATCCCGGCTCCGACTCGCTCAGGAGTCACACCGGAAGGAAGGCAAGTGAGCATGAGCGCCGACACACCTCAGTACACCAAGAGTAGCGGCAACGTGTTCGCCGATCTCGGACTCCCCGAGGCCGATGAGTTGTTGGCCAAGGCCGCTCTCGCGAACCAGATCGCCGGCATCGTCGGCCACCGCCATCTGACTCAGACCGAAGCGGCCGGGATTCTCGGCACCGGCCAGCCCAAGGTCTCTGAGCTGCTGGCCGGGAAGCTCGACGGGTTCTCCATGGAGCGCCTGATCCGCTACCTGAACGCGCTTGATCGGGACGTTCAGATAGTCGTGAGCCCCAAGCCCCGCAACCGCGCCACCGCGACTCTCAGCGTAGTCGGCAAGGCGAGGTCGCCGCGCGCCGAAGATGTGGCTTGCACAGGATAGAAAGGGCTTCAAGACGCCAGCCACTTCCATAATGGAATCATCTGGATCATTCCCTGCGGAATCTCAAGAGTCTCTTCACGACTTTCAGTGATGATCGTTCCCTCTTCGATCTTCAGATCTTGCATTGCTTCGGCAAGGGCATCCAGCTCCCGCCGCAGCGCAGGCTCCTCTTCCTCACCGATCATCGATACCTGGATCAGATCTGTGACCTGCATCCCCTTGCGCACCAGAAAGTCCACTTCACCGCGGTTCTTGTAATAGAAGATGTCTCCTTCCTGGCCTGCGAGGCGCCAGTACACAGCATTCTCCGCCAGCCGACCCAGATCTTCAGAAAACCGGTAGGACACGGCATTCCTCAGGCCGTTATCCATGACATAGACCTTCCTGGGATTGCGCAACTGTTCAGTCATCTTGAAAGAATGTTTAGGTACTTCGCTGATCATGTAGGTTTCGGCCATGTAGCCCGTGTAATGCCTTACCACATCCAGCGGGACGGAGAGGACATGCTTCAACCTGGTGTATGACAGAAGGCTTGACACATTGGTCATACAGTAGAGGGCGATGTTTTTGAGCGTGCGCACATCCCGCAACCGGTAGCGCGATACGATATCCCGGTAGAGCAGGTCTTCGAAATACTGCTTCAGGAGCTGTTCTTTTCCGGCGGCGGTATCTCGCAGAACCACCTCCGGGAATCCTCCGAACTGGAGGTATTCCCGCAGCAGATTCCGGATCAGCGGCTCATTCCTCGCCAGGAAGAGCGGATCGAACGGCCCCTCGCATCCTTTGAATGAGAGGAACTCCGCGAAGCTCAGAGGATAGACGGTGAAGGAGAGGTTTCTGCCGGTAAGGAGGGTTGAGTATTCAGCACCGATAAGATCAGCCGCTGAGCCCGTGACAAAGAGCTTCGCCTCCCTGAGATCGGTCTTGACCCTTGCCCAGCGTTCCCATTCGGGCACATGTTGGATCTCATCCAGAAAGACGTAGGGGAAGCGCCGCGGATTGATCCTTTCCCGATAGATCCGGAACAGCCTGTCCAGGATTGCCACACCCTGCTGACCGATGAACAGGGGTTCCTCGAAGTTGATGTAGAGCATGTCCTCAGCCGCGACGCCCCGGCCGCGAAGGACGTTCATCAGTTGCAGCATGAGCGTCGATTTGCCCGATCGCCGCACCCCTTTGATGACGATGATCTCCGGTGCTGCGATATGGGGCAGGATCTGTGAATGGAGCGTTCTCGGATAACCGGCCTCGATGGACGGCTTGTCCCAGAAGTTCCATTTCGCCAATATGTCGAACAGCTTGTTGTCGTCCTGGCTCACGTGACCATCCTGATGGTTGTATGACGCTATATATGACCAGCGTGCTGGTCATGTCAAGCGATCAGTGGGGGACAACCCCATCTCTGGCCGCAGCCATCTCGAGGCAAGCGCGTGGAACCTGCGGCAGTCCCCGTGGACGCCTGAGGGCCGCACGGGGTCAGGCTTTGCGGCCGCCTGGATCAAGCGCCCTGCTCGCCTTCAAGGCACCGAGCAGATGGAGCTCCTCGGTATCGAGGTGCTTGAGCGCCCGCAGGTGCGCGCGGAATCATGCAGCGGCAGGTGGCCGCCGCGAACCCCACGGCGCGCGCGCTCGCCCTACTCGCGCGCGCGCTCGATGCGAAGCTCACCCTGACCGTTAGGCAGGCCTGAGGGTCGACCTCCGCTTCGAGCCGCAAGCCGAGGCAGCGGACTCCAAGAGAGCGCTGAGCGCGTCAGGGATGCGGCCTTGGGAAAGAGGGGTGGGTCTCGCCTACTGGCCGTGTTGACAAGGAGGCACAAATGGGCATGAATGCACTGACTCATCCTGAGTTGCGGCTCAGGGCGCGAAGCCGCCGCAAGGCGGCTTCTGCTTTTGTGCCGGCGGAAGCTCGGTAGATTCCTCGTGCCGGGCTGCCTTGCCTCACAACGACATCAACCTGGTGCGCTATTTCACGGCCAAGGTTGGCGCCACTCAGTCCGATCCGGGTCAACCGCAGAGGCAGGAGGCCTATCTTCAGGCTCTGCGCAGTCTGGGGCCGAGCATCACCCTTGACGAGCACTTTGGCCAGTTCGTCACGCACGAAAAGTATCTTCGCTTCGTCAAGCCTCCCAGCGCCGGCAGCAAGAGGGCCAGAGTGTACGTGAACGAGGAGAAGGGATCGGACGTCAATCTGGCCTCCTACCTGCTGCGGGATGCATTCCAGGACGCCTGCGATGTGGCCGTTGTCATCTCGAACGATTCCGATCTCCTGGTGCCCGTTGGGATGGTGAAGAGGGATCTGCACAAGGTCGTCGGCGTGCTGAGGGTCGACAAGGATCCGCGGCCGTGTGTCTTTGCCGGGATCGCGGACTTCATCAGGCCCTTGCGGGAGGGTCACTTCGCGAACAACCAGTTTCCCGACCCCGTTGTCGACTCCCGCGGAAGGCAGATCAGGAAGCCGCCGGAGTGGGACAGGTAGCCGAAGCGCTCTTGAACGAGCGGAGCTCGAGCAGCGCGATGCCTTGCAGAGCGGCGCCATCGTCACGATCGATGAGATCGCGGCGCGCGTTCGTATCCTGCCTACCTCTCCTCCATCCCCACGTGTGCACCGAGGGTCGAGGTGACTTGACAGCGGCCGTGCAAAACTGCATTCTGAAAGCAGTTCTGCTCACCCGGCGAGAGTGAGGCTCGTCACGAGTCCCGGTAAGTACATCTCGCGCAGCATCGAGCCCGTCCTTGAGGCCGCCGCCTCGCAGTTCCCGGCGGTGGTCCTCAGCGGCCCGCGGCAGTCGGGCAAGACGACCGTGCTGCGGCGCCTGTTCGGCGAGCGCTACGAGTACGTGTCGATGGAGGCGCTGGACACGCGCGCGCTGGCGGCAGAGGATCCGCGCGCCTTTCTGCGCCTGCACAAGCCGCCGGTGATCTTCGACGAGGTGCAGCAGGCGCCCCACCTGCTGCCCTACATCCAGGAGCTGATCGAAGAGCGGCGCGATCTGAACGGACGGTACATCCTCGGCGGCTCGCAGAACCCGCTGCTCCTGCAGCACGTGAGCGAGTCGCTGGCCGGCCGCGCGGCGATCCTCAAGCTGCTGCCACTTTCTCTGCGCGAGTGGCGCCGCGAGCCGCGGAGGCCGCTGCCGTGGCAAGCCGCGCCCCGTAGCCAGGCCGCCACTCTGGCCGCACAGGCCGCGCCGACCTGCGCTGAGCTCCTCGCGCGCCCCGACGACCTCTGGCGGCTGCTCTTCCGCGGTCTGTACCCGGGCCTCAGCGCCTCGCCGGCCCCCGACTGGCTGCGCTGGCAGCAGAGCTACGTCGAGACCTATCTTGAGCGCGACGTGCGCAGCGTGCGCCAGGTCGGCGACCTCATGGCCTTCCAGTCGTTCCTGCGGCTGCTGGCCGCGCGCAGCGGGCAGATCCTCAACATGACCGGCATCGCCACCGAGCTGGGACTCGCGCTCAACACCGTCAAGGCCTGGATATCGGTGCTGCTGACGTCGTACCAGATCGTCGTCCTGCAGCCCTACCACGCCAACCTGGGCAAGCGCCTCGTCAAGCGCCCCAAGGTGTACTTCACCGACACGGGCACGCTGTGCTACCTGGTCGGTCTGCGCGACCCGCTGCACGCCATGCAGGGTCCCATGGCCGGAGCCATCATGGAGACGGCGGTCGTGGCCGAGCTCACCAAAGCCTATCTTCACTGCGGCGACGAGCCGCGCCTCGCCTTCTGGCGCACGGCGCGCGGCTCCGAGGTCGACATCGTCGTGGAGGACCAGCTGCGCCTGTACCCGATCGAGGTCAAAGCGAGCGCCACGCCGCGCCCCGAGATGGCGCGCGGCATCGCCGAGCTCGCGCGCACGCTCGCCGCCACCAAGGCGGAGGGCCTGCGTCCGTCGCTGCAGCCCGGCTACGTCGTGTATGCCGGCGACCGCGTGGCGCCGCTCGGCGGCGATGTAACAGGGCTACCGCTGGGGTCGCTCTAAGGCCCTTGAGGCACGCAGCTCGCGGCGATCGCGGCAGGTTCGACCGCGCGATGGCGAAGGTGCGCGATATTGCGTCGAGCCGTGGGGCGACCCTCGCTGAGGCGGTGATGCGGCGCTGAGACGTGGGCCGGGACCCTCCAGGGCCGGCCGGGCTCCCTTCGACGAGCTCCGCGACCGCTTCGACCTATCGTGCAGATCATCGACCGCCGCCGCGGGCTGCACCTGACCCAACAGCAGGCGGCGGCAGCGGCGGGCTCGCACCAGAGCGTCGTCAGCCGCATCGAGCCCGGCGTGGCGAACCCCACGGCTCGCACGCTCGCCGTACTCGCACGGGCGCTCGATGCTCAGTGAATCCTGTGGGATACACTCAGCGCGTGATTGAGGTTCGGGAAGCAGACGAGTACCGGCGCTGGTTCGAGGGACTGTGAGGAGGCACACGATGGCGAAGACGACCACTCACCTTTGGGACATCACTCGGTACCTGGAGTCGGATGAAGACACCGCGGCGTATCTCGACGCCGCCCTCGAAGAGGACGACCCGGCCCTGCTCGCCGCCGCACTCGGCGATGGGGCCCGTGCCAAAGGGATGACCGCGATCGCCCGTGAGACTGGACTGGGGCGCGAAAGCCTCTACAAGGCGCTCTCTTCAGGCGGCAATCCGGAGTTCGCGACGGTGCAGAAGGTCGTGCGCTCGCTGGGCCTCAAGCTCCACGTGACTCCATAACAGAGGGCGCCTGGTCCTGGTAGATATCGTCGCCCAATGGCGTCCGCCCGCAGCTTGCGACGGGCGCCTTCTGGAGTGTACTCTGCATTGTACAGTGAGATGTACCAGTAGGCAGCCATGCAGCCGCTCAAGCTCGATGAGGACATCCGCCCGCTCTCGGAGTTCCGCGCCGGCGTCGCGTCGTTCATCAAGCAGGTCAACGAGACTGGTCGTCCACTCGTGCTCACCCAGCGTGGCCGTGGCGTGGCAGTGGTCCTCGACATCCGTGAGTTCGAGGCTATGCGCGAACGCCTGGCGTTGCTCGAGGACATTGCTCGCGCCGAGGCGCAACTGGCCGCAGGCGAGGGCATCCCGCACGAGGAGGCCAAGGCCCGCATCCTCAAGCGCATCGACGCATGCGGGTAGTCTGGACCGACCCTGCCCTGGAGCGCGTCGGTGAGACTGCGGTCTACATCGCCCGGGACGATCCCGCCGCCGCCGACGCGAGACGTCCGCGAGCTCATCTTCGGAGCGTACTCGCGTGTTCTATCGTGTCGGTGCGGCCGTCGAGGTCCTTTCTGTTCGGCACGGAAGTCAGCTGATTCGCTCGGCTGAGCTCTGCCAGGCCTGACCAAACAAGCGCGCGGTCATTGCTCAGGCATGCGCTCGTTTCGGGGCGGCGCGCCTTGATGCCTTCAGTTCCCGCGGATGCCTGTTTCGGCCTCCTCGACGAACTGCGTGCGAAGCAGATCCTCTCGGCCGCGACGCTCACCATCACGAGCGGTGTGGGTGCCTGCCGGCACGATTGGGCACGCTCGACAGGGACGTGCACATTCGCGACATGCCGCCCGGCTGCCTCGCCGGCGCCGTATCTCGCGCGGCGTGTAGGCCTTCGGCTTTCCGCCGCCGGAGGTCGCCATGATCACCAGGGCCCAGTGGTGGGGCAACAGCCATAGCCTTCGCCTCGGCAAGAAGCTGCTCGCGGATGTTGAGATCGACGTGGGCGACGAGGTGGACGTGGCCGTGCGCGACGGCGCTCTTGTCGTGACGCCCGTGCGCCGCGTCAGGTGCGGTCGATCTCGAGCAGTTCGTCAGGGGCATACCAGGGCTACGGGCCGGAGGAGCTCGATTGGGGCCCCCCGGTCGGCGGGGAGGTCCGGTGGGTGGCGGCCTACGTCCCGCGCTGGTCGTCAACAACGATCTGTTCAGCAGGCGCACGGGTCCGTGCATCGCCTCATCGTTCCGTCAGCGCACCGAGATCACCGCCTCTCAGCGCCTGATCCTCGGCAAGCTGGAGCTCGCCGAGCCGCCGCCGATGCAGCAGCTGAGCCCGGCGCTCGCAGCCTCATAGCACCAAGCGTGCTCTCCCCGCCTGGATACACGCCCAGGCGACGCGGTGCTGCGAGGACTGTTGGCGCCGCGGGTCAGCGAGGAGGGCGAGTGGTCTGGCAGATCAGCTGCCGCATTGACGCCGTGAAGCCGCCGAGGTTGGGCTCGAGCGAGTTCGAGCGAGTAGGTGGCGAGGCTACGGAACGACCGGAATCGCCTGCGTGCGGAGATACTCGTGCGCGGACACCCTCTGAAGCGGTGCGGTGGTGGGAGGAGCGACCAACCGGGCTGACTTTGGGTTGAGGGCCTTACCGAACGCGGTCGCCAGCATCTCCACGGCATCTGCCTGTCGAGGGGTGATGCTCGGCCAGATAACGATGAGGACATGTGCTGCCGCCGGCCGCGAGCTCTCGTCAACCACCAGCCGCACCTCACGAATCGCACTCGACAAGGCGAAAGCCACGGCGGCGTCCACCTCGGTCACGGCGGCGTACGCCTCTTGCAGCGGCTCAACGATCTCTGCTTGTGCGAAGTCGGAGAAACCTACACGGTCGTAGCGCGACCCAAGCCATCGCTCAAAGTCGTGCAGCCTCGCTGCGGTGCTCGGCCAAGGCTCCGGATCCAGCCCCGAGAGGACTTGCTTCTCAACAAGCACCCGGTATTTCGCGTTCACCACCAACCCAGTCTCGTCATCTATGACGAACGTGCGTGGGCTTCCTTGGACAGTCAGCCCATCTACCGCCGTGATGAAGGAGCCCTGCCGCCAGCCCAGGGCCGTCAGATCATCGACCGTGCCGTCATCACGCTCGTTGCTCATGCGGCCTCAGGCGCCCTCGGTGGTGCGAGAGAGACGACCGTCGCGCTCGGCGTCCGACAAGAGGCGTTCCTCCGCGAGCTCGTCGAACTGCATCGAATGCGCCTCCCTCACCTGGTCTGGCCGCACCTCGCCGAATGCCTCGAGGAAGCTCGGCGAGGCTACCCCTGTCGACGAGCCGATCGACATGGCCAAGGCTCGAGCCTCGCCCATGTCGCCCGCGATCATGAGCTCGGCCGGCGTTTGGCCGCCCATGCCCTCAGGAGCATCGAGCCACTTCCTCACCTGATCGGATGTCGCCAAGCGCTCATTGGCACGGCGGACCACGTCGGCCACGGCGGCAAGCCGACTCCAGTGGGCTCGCTGGATCTGGAAGCCGGACTGCCATCGATTGACGGTCTGACGGGTAACGCCCACGAGCTCGGCAACGCGAGCTTGCGATAGCCCGAGGCCCTCCACGAGCCTCGCAACCGTCGCCTGATGCGTGAGCTTCTCCTCGCTCCGCCTCATTGTCAGTGGAAACTGGCAGTCCAGAAAGGCGACTGGCGCGCCGCACGTCACCATCCACCGCCATGGCCCGTAAACCCAGTGTTCGCCATCCTCAGTGGGCGGGTACTCAACTGCCGACCCCAGTGGGGGGCATGTCGGTGCGCCCCCCCGCCGCTCGTACATTGAGCCGGCTTGCATTACTCCGCCTTTCCGAGGGAGCTCACGTAGTCTTCCTGAAGCGCCCAGCGAAACACGCGATAGATCGCCTGGTGGTACTCCTCCACATGCCGGCAGATGCTCGACACGTCCATGTGCAGCCCGTCTGGTGGCACGAACTCCCTGAAGACGTCCGTGTCCAGAAGGTAGAAAGGCCCTTGGGGAACCTTCTCTGGAGACGCAGGCTGCACGGTTGTACCCGACGAGAAGTAGCCATGGCGCAACATGACGCCCTCGCGGTCCGGATACTGCAGGATGATCTCCTGGACCGATCTCGCCGCGTGAGAGAAGAGCTCCTCTTGAGTCAGTGCTCCAAGGAGCGCGGGCATTACCGCCACCCTCGGATCGTCGCTCGGAGTGCGTATCTCATCGATGTATCGCAAACCTATCCGGAGACCCAGCTCGGGCGCGATGTGTTTGACGAGCGCATGGAGAACGAAGGAGAGGCGCTCCAGGAACTGATCAAAGCCCCGATACCGACGCGTCTCCAGGGTGATGAAATCCTGGCCCAGGACGACCGCCCAAGTTCCGTTCACATCGGCGAACCGCCAGTTACGGGTCGCGCTTGACCGGGAGACGTAGGTCTCGGTATTCAGAGGCCGCATGTCCAATGCGACCTCAAACTCGACCGGTCTCTCCACCAGAGGATACTGCCGGCGCACGGCGTTCTGAAACGGCGCCACGCAGGCCTCATCGGCGATCGACAGAACCCTCGCGAAGCGCACCTGACATATTGTCAGTACCAGAGGCGGGCTCTGGTAGACACGATGAGACTTGTCGAAGGACGATAGCGATTCCAGCACCTGGGGCCTCCCGTCGCCGCGGCGTCACTCTGGTTCCCCGCAAGACTATACACTAAACTTGACGTTCAGAGTAGTGCAGAGCTCGGCCCTTCTATGCCGCCGATCCCGGTGACTGGCTCTGCTCGTGGGCGTCGCCGGCCGTCTCGGGGCCGAAGTCCTGCGCCCCGACGTCGCCTTCCGCGTAGCCTCGGCGCCTGTGCAAGGCGCGTACGGAGGCATTCAACCCGCTCAGCTTGCAGGGGTGCATCCTGTGGGATACAGTCATCATGAGATCGGGATTCGGCAGGCGGATGAGTACCAGCGCTGGTTCGAGGGACTGCGAGGAGGCCCACGATGGCGAGGAAGACGCAGACGACCACCCACCCCTGGGACATCACTCGGTACCTGGAGTCGGACGAGGACATTGCGGCGTATCTCGACGCCGCCCTCGAGGAGGACGATCCGGCCCTCCTCGCTGCCGCACTCGGCGACGTCGCCCGCGCCAAAGGGATGACCGCGATCGCCCGTGAGACTGGACTGGGCCGCGAAAGCCTCTACAAGGCGCTCTCTTCAGGCGGCAATCCGGAGCTCGCGACGGTGCAGAAGGTCGTGCGCGCTCTGGGCCTCAAGCTCCATGTCACGCCATGACGGCGCGTTCTTCGAGCTGCGTCCTCGCGGACGTGAAGACCAGGGCCACCGCGGACCGTGAGTCGACCGTCGCTCGCAGCAGGATGAAGCGCCCGATTCCGCACGGGCGGCAGTACAACGGCAGCGACGACTGCGGCGAGCGTGAGGTGCATTGCGATGACGATCGATGAGCTCAAAGCCGAGGCGCTCAGATTGGCTCCGGAGGGCCGCGCGGACCTCGCGCGCGAGCTACTGGCGAGCCTTGATGCGCTGAGCGATAGCGAGATCGAACGGTTGTGGCTTGACGAGGCGGAGCGCCGCCTGGCGCAGCTCGAGAGTGGCAACGCTACTGCCGATCCTTCCGACGTAGTACTGGCACGAGTTCGAGCCCGCCGGGAATGAGGCTCCCGGTCCGGATCCATGAGGCCGCAGAGGCCGAGATCCAAGAGGCCGCGGACTTCTACGACATCGAGAGCCTGGGGCTGAGCGCGGAATTCGCGGGCGAGATCGAGATCACGCGGCCGCCGTTGCCCACCAGAAGCGACGGCCGTTCTACTGGACATCGCGACTGTAGCGGGCGCGGAAGTGGGGCCACCGCTGCTTGACCGCGCTTGAACAAGCAGACTGAGCAGTTCTAACTGACCGGCACGTCGCCTCGGCCACTACTCGGTCTCCGTCAACGACCAGCGGCGAATCTGTTTCCGCTTCAAGGACGGCGACGCCTACGACGTCGAGATCTGCGACTACCATTAGGGACGAGGTGATCAGACATGAGCATTCCAAACGACAGGCGGTTTCAGCGCCGCCCCATCCACCCCGGCGAGATCCTGCGTGAGGACTTCATGCCCGATTACGATCTGAGTGTGAGCGGGCTCGCCTCCGCACTGGGCGTCTCGCGGCAGTCCGTGAACGAGCTGGTTCGCGAGCGTCGCGCCGTGAGCTCCGAGATGGCGCTCCGTCTCGCCAGGCTGTTCGGTAACTCGCCGGAGTTCTGGCTGAACCTGCAGCGCTCGGTCGACCTGTGGGACGCACAGGTCGCGATCGAAGACGACGTGCGGCGCATCACGCCGCTCCGCGTCGCCTGACGAACGGGTCAGGACGTGCCGGCGTCCAGCCGCCGCAGCTGCATCTGCGCCGCTGACTGCGGCCCAGACCCTCAGCGGCCCGCGGCCCGCCCGAAGAGCGTGCCGGCGTAGTAGAGCGGCACGAAGGTGAGGCCCTGCTCAGGCAGTTCGGCATAGGGCGCCTCAGAAAGCACAAGGCCGGGCGCACACTGCACATACTCGCTCAGCAGCAGGTGCAGGCTCCTCAGGCGCCCCGCCGGCCCACTCCTCACCTCGATGGGGACGGCCCGTCCGCCGGAGGCGACCACGTAGTCGACCTCGGCCGAGCTGCTCTTCTGCGGCCGCAGCCAGCAGTAGACCTCGTCGCCCAGAGAAGCGACCAGCTCCTGGCCGACGAACTGTTCGGCCAGGGCGCCGGCGTACATCGCCAGGAGACTGCTCCTGCCGTACTCGGCGTCGGCGGGCATGCCCGAAAGGCGTTGCACCAGCCCGACGTCGACGAGAAGCGCCTTGAAGCGCTTGCGGTTGGCCGAGACGGCGAGCGGCAGCCCTGCCGGGCTGGTCGTGGGCACGCGGCGCAGCAGACCCGCCTTCTCGAGCAGGTCGAAGGCCGCGTGGGTGACCTCGTTCCTGAAGCCGGGGGCCAGAGACGCGTACTTCAGCGGCCGGCCGACGCTGCGCGCCGTCGCGACGAGGACCTCGTCC
>Ga0194044_10000366_pt1 | contig 22342 bp, 18 predicted proteins | sample JunL4417m_MetaG_FD_155460 | JGI IMG/M metagenome (GOLD analysis project Ga0194044, IMG submission 155460) | Anoxic zone freshwater microbial communities from boreal shield lake in IISD Experimental Lakes Area, Ontario, Canada - Jun2016-L442-17m | ecosystem: Environmental > Aquatic > Freshwater...
ATTTTAAATGTATTGTTCATTAGTCAGTATGATAAAATTCGTGGTCCCTAAACCCGTGAAAAAGAAACAGAGGACATATATCCCTTTGGATGAGGATAAAAAAAGGATCAGATCATGATTCCATTTTTTTTCTATAAAAGTAATCCGGAGTATTTTCATTATATTCGCGCTTGTGTATTGAGGATATTACGTGCTCAAAAGTACAATCCTCAATCACCAATATCTCATCAAGAGGGTGCTTTATGATTCGGGAGATCTAGCATGGTACGATGAACCATATCTGTACAAACGTATAAGCACTAAACTCAAAGGTGAGAATTTTTATATAGCTAGGTTTTATAGGACTAGGGTGCTAGCAGATATCCAAGCCATCTATCCCATGATATCAGCAATTGATATCTCCTATCGTTCATCGAATACGGTAGAGGTGAAGCTAACGTTTAGACCGGTAGATTTGGTAATCAGAAACCAGACAGAGAGATATGTGATAATCAGAGACCAAGTATTGCGCATCTATTCGGGAAATAGACTAGCAGATGGAATCAGAATCCTTGATCTACCCGTATATCTCAGCGGTATGCGTTCCATGTCCGGATTTTTCTTTAGACAGGTGGCTACTGGATTGGTAGAACAGACCGAACTGCTCTATCAATGATTTCCATGACTTACAGGTCTAGAATATCTTCCCTGAGGAGAGAGATCCATTGTCTATCTGGAAGGTAAGAGATTTTTCATCAATAACCTCGGTGATATTTCAAATCAGATCAGGAATTATCAATTACTCAAAAAATATTATAAGGAGTATGCTAAACTCCAAGATATCGACCTGGGAAGCCTAGGAAAGGATAAAGTGATTGTCAGGAGATTCTAAGGGGAATAAGGAAACGAAGAAAAATGACGTGCGATTTGCGCGTTTTTTTTTTAAAATATTTATTTTTGACATTATATATTTCGAAAAGATATCGAAACAACAAAGTGTTGTAATCATGTTTTTTTGGGTGGCGATGGTGGGTTTTTTGTGGGTCAGAGCATCACTGTATTCGGATGTAAAAATCATCCCTTCACCCAAAATGGTGATCAATGCCTTAGGTGCTTTGTATATGGAAGGACTGGTGAAAGAATTTGCTATAAGCATGGGGTTATGTTTCAAGTCTACACTGTATGCACTTGTAATCTCTCTCGTGTTGGCATATTTATCTCCCATGCCGTTCATTCGTCCGCTTGCTCAAGGAATCAGTAAATTCCGTTATCTTCCGATGATAGGAATTACCTTTTACTTGACGCAAGCTGGCATCCAGGGAAGAAGCCTACAGATTGCTATCTTATCCATGTTCGTGACGGTATATTTTATTACATCTCTTATGAGTATGATCGCAGATATTCCTATTGAAGAATATGATTTAGCTCGTACTATGGGATGTTCCCGTTGGGAGATGCTGTGGAAAGTAGTTATAAAAGGAAGAATGGATTATGTGGTTGAAATTCTTCGCCAAAATCTTGCTATTACCTGGATGATGTTCGTAACCGTAGAGGTTCTCGTATATTCTGCAGGGGGAGTGGGGATTTGGTTAAAGAATTCTGAACGATTTGGAGCTCACGATAAGATTTTTGCTATTCAGATTTTAATTTTTGGCTTAGGTGCACTAATTGATTTAGGACTTGCAAAACTCAAACCAGCTCTTTTTCCCTATTCACAAACCGTTAAATCACTGTAGGAGGAAAATTTATGATAGAATATACATTAGGCAATACCTTACTGAAGGTAGAGAATGTCTCGCTTACGGTAGACAACAACGGATTCGGGAAACGGACATTGATTCATGATATCAATTTCGAAGAGAAAGATGTTATCCGCCCCAATATGTTACAGGGACAGATGACGGCTATCGTCGGAGATTCTGGTCGTGGCAAATCTACGCTGTTTAAAGTGCTTTCCGGTCTCGTGAAACCCACAACTGGTCATATCTGGATTCCAGGTACAAACGGTGAGGGACGAGAAGTACATGAAGGTGATGTCGGTCTTGTAGATCAGAAATATACCTTATTCCGGAGTCAGACAATCTTTACTGCGCTGATGTTCGCTGCCAAAAAAGGTGGCGTCCCCGAAAAGGATCGTCGTGATGTGGTTATGAAGTATATTATTGACTGGAAGCTGGAAGAAGCAAAGGATAATTATCCGAATCAGTGCTCAGGCGGACAACGCCAACGAGCAGCAGCAATCCAGCAGTTACTCTGCTCCAAACACTTTATCATCATGGACGAACCGTTCTCGGGATTGAGCGTCAGAGGTATAAAAAACCTCAAAGAAATAATCCAACTGACCTGTTCCTCGGACGAACTCAATACCATCATTTTTTCTACTCATGACCTCAATCTGGCTGTCGAACTGGCGGATCAAATCTATGTAATTGGGTATCCAAAAGATGAAAAAGGGGAATTGATAAAATCCGGAACGATTGTCGCTAGTTATGACCTCAAACAAATGGGGCTTGCGTGGACACCGTTTGGTACTGATCATTTGGAACTGGTAAAAAAGGTTTCAGCAGACATCATTAATTCATAAAAAGCGTTTTATAATATTTACCTTCCGTTGGTTATGTGCCAACGGATTTTTTTTAATTCAAAAAAAACTCTCTGAAAACCAGAGAGTGAAAGGGTCGTATGATCATGGTTGGGGATTATTGTCGTTTGTCTTGTGACCGAAGATAAATACTCCTGCAACCGCTAATGCAAAGACAATTACGCCGTATTTCCAAAGGAAAAGGCTGAATATGTCTAAGCTGATGAGCAATAGTGATAACCCAATTCCCCACCACAAAATGAAATAGTCTGTGGTTTCTTTGTGTCGTACTCTTTGGATGAGCCAGAGAACACCAGCTAGGACAAATCCTCCTACAATCTTAGCCCACATCCACGCCAGGAATCCGACAAGGGAAGTAAGAAGCAATAATGCAATACATGCGAGTGCTGCATATACCACAACCTTTAAAATGTTATTTTTCATAATTTTCTTTATTTGTTTATTTCAATATCATATTTATTTATAACAAGAAGTCAATCTGAAATTATATATATTGATTTTTATTACTAAATGAGTAGAGTGTAAGACACAAACAAAAAAGAGTCCAACCAAACTTAAAAAAAATCAAAAAAATGCATAATAAGTACATTATACACCAGTTCGAACTTTTTTTGAAAGCATTGGCATCAGGCCAAAATATGGTAGTCGCTGCACAACAACTGTGCATATCCGTAAAGGTAAAAAACCTTGTGGATCCCAGGGATCTCTTATATGAATTCTCGGATTTGGTATATACTACATGGCTTGCGCTCATAGCCGTCAAGAAAAGATGTGAATTGGATCCTCTACCATCCGTTCCCGAAGTCTTAGTAGTAATCAAATCTGCTGAAGGTAACCTCATCATAGAGATCGAAAGTCCCTATCTTGAAAAAATGAAACAATTACCAGCAATCGAGGAAGATTTCGGGCACTTCATCCAGGAAGCAAATAGTATTATAGATGAGCTCTTGGGTATGGAAGAACCCCTTACCATCGATGGCATATTGGATACAAAGAATTTTACGGTGAAAGTACATACAATAATAGATTTTTTCGACAGAAAGATCAATAAGGTACTATCAGCTGTATTGATAAATAAATTCTTTGGAAAACTCAATACCAAAAGATAAATTCTGACTCCTTCGCGTATCTGCGGGGAGTTTTTTTTGTAGACAAAAAGTGATATAATTGACTTTTGAGAGAAAATAGTTATAAGAAAATATAAATAGAAACTATTGTCAAACAAAAAAACAAGTATCATGGAATGGTTTACCAATCTTCTCAAGGAAGGGTTTGATACCCTTTCAAAATTAGCTTCCTCGCTCAAGGATGCATTCACGGAACTCGAGAGCACATTTACAGACTGGAAACAGAAAGTCGAATCGACCAAAGTCACGGTGCGTATCGATAACGAAGTCTTGTGGGAATCAGAAGCCCTCTATAAGTTGTCCCTCATAGCAGGTAAAGTATGGACGGATATGTTCTCTGAGACCAAGAATGCACTGCTCATCAATGATACATCCTTGGAGGCTGATATCATCGTGTGCATCAAACAGTATGACAAAGGTCTCGATATTGTATTGATTAGCAGACTCCTCAAAAGCGAACCGGATCAGGACATTCTCAGCAAGATCAAGAAAACATGGGATGAAATCAATCATGAAATCGATGAAATTCTCGGGAAAGAAGAATCGATGAAAATCTCTGGTAATCAAAGCAGAAGTAATGATACTATGCAGGTAATCTTTCTGGGTCGGTTCTACGCAGTCAAGATACAGCCGATTTTCAAAGCGGTGCTCTTCAAGAAGGTCATCATGTCATTGAAATGAATCTGAAATGAATGTAAAGATTTCCTCGCGTATCTGCGGGGAGTTTTTTTAAGATGAGAAAAAATCATACCATTGACTTCCTATAGAAAATAACTATAAAATAATCATAAAAACAAAACTAAAATATTCATGTAAAAAAATGAAAATCATGAAAAAGAAAAACATGACGCGTTGGGGTATAGGTCCAAAATTTGCACTGATAACCTTGGCATACACTGCATTGGTGTATTGGGTACAGAAAAATTATGTTCCAGATTGGACGATGGATGGGTACCTGATAGCACCCATAGGTATCTTGCTCATATGTCTTGGTGTACTTGTTTTCATAGATGGATATGTAAACATAGACAGGCATTATTACAGAGGAGTACTCTGTACTGAGGGCGTCTACAAAATAGTCAGACATCCCATCTATGGTTCATGGATTATTTTGATCATCCCAGGTATCGTGTTGTACTGGGGCACATGGTTGGGGCTTACTATCCCATTGGTTGCCTATCTGGTCTTCAGATGCTACATCCATGAGGAGGAAGACTATCTCCTCAAAAAATTCGGCATGGCATATCGCAATTATAAGGAGAGAACCAATGCCATATTCCCGAGGATATTCTAAGGTTACATTGTACTGATCTCTGCTGGTATTCAGCAGAGATTTTTTTTAAAAATAAAAAATATACCAAAAAAAAAGAGCCGGGAAAACCGGACTCTTATAGCTTATTCATGCATCTCTAATAAATATCAAAGAAGTTGGATGCAGACTCAAACACCTTTGCTTTATTTGCTGCATCATGAATGGATAGCTCATTTTTACTATAAGGATAGAGCACCAATCCGCTTTTTACATGGATACTAATTTTCCATTCTGCTTCGTATTCAGAAGGAGAGATCATAGTATTCATGTCCCTATACGTAAAGCGTTTGATTGCATCCACATCATTAAATGCTTGTTTATAATCGAAGCATTCACCTTTGATGTTTTTGACCAACACATCGATCTCTCCATATTCATTAGGATTCCCGAGAGCTTCAAACGTATAGTCGCCGACTACGACGAAATGGTTATGGACATTCCCTGGTCTTGTAATATGCGCAATTTTTATCCCGAGGACAATGAGTATACCAATAAGAATAAAGATAACAGCCCTCAAACTCATAATAACATTAGCAGGTTTCATATTTTTTTGTTTTAGGTATATTTTATTAAGGATAATATACATATTTAAATATAAAAGTCAATAGTTAATAATATAAATGATAGTATATATTTGAACAAAAAAAAGAGCCGGGAAACCGGACTCTTAGATACATTGCTAGAATAGTGGCTTGTTATCAACCACAACGGCTGTACCGCCCACAGACTCCATCATCTGCTTGATTGATGTTGCTTGTTGGTGACTGATACGATCGATGACAATCGACATGGATCCAAGCCGAACGGCATCTACTTTGTCTTTGGCTTGTCGTAGGCTCAATCCCGTGATTTCCTTGATTACCTTGATAAGAGCGATTTTTTGCTCTTCATCGATTTTTTCCAATCGGACAAAAAAAGTACCAGGTTCAAAAATATCCTCAAGTGTTTCCTCAATCAGCGTATCATTTGTCATGCTAGAGGAAATAGCCACAAACATCATAGCGATACAAATGAATAATGCGCTAATCGTTGGGTTGCCAGAGATACCAACTATCAATGCAGCAAGAGCAAACAATACAAATACACCAGCTAACGACCATCTACTTTTCATATATTGTGTTTTTAAACACAAAATTTATTATAATTATATGTAAATAAAAGTCAATGTATAATGTAAATATAAATAAGTAAAATGTATTGACATTAATTAGTAAAATATTATAAAATATAATGATTTATTTTATTATATTTTGCTATGTCGATATTTGATGCTTATGATGAATTAGCGCAATGAGTGGTGAGAAGTACCTATGATCTGGCAGAGAAACAGCATAATAATCCAGTAGATGTAGCGCATCTTTTTTTTGTATTGATGAATCAGGCCAACAACAGGATTGCAGAGGTGCTCAAACAAGGATGAGGAGATCTGACCTCCATCAAAGAGATGACCAAAAAATCATTAATCTGAATGCTTTCCATCCAGGATAATTTTTCGATATCGCCCGAATTGAACGATATATTTGTCCAGGCAAACGACATCACCAAGACGATGTGAGATAAGACAGTCAGTATCTATCATATCTTTCTTTCATTACTCAAGTCAAACAATGCTATAAGTAAAAAGCTCAATGAACAATGAATCACTTTTGAGAAAATGCAGTCACTAATTGCTCAGATGCCAAAATCCAAAGTGCAGAGCGACAAAGACAATACGATGCCAGATACCATAGATGCTGCTACCGAGAAGTTAGATAAGTATGCCGAAGATCTTACGGATCTTGCAAGACAAGGAAAACTCAAAGAAGTGATAGGGAGAGAAAAAGATCTAGCAAAACTGATCCAAATACTCTGTAGACAGGAAAAGAATAATGCACTCATCCTTGGAGAGTCATGAGTCGGGAAGACAGCATTAGCAGAACTCTTGGCACAGAAAATTGTCGCCTGAGAAGTACCAGAATCACTCAAAGACAAACAGATCCTCAGGATAAATCTCTGATCATTGATTTCATGAACCAAGTTCAGAGGTGAGTTTGAAGAGAAAATTTCCCATATCATCAAGACCGTCAAAGCATCGCAGGGGAAGATTATACTCTTTATCGACGAATTTCACAATATCGCATGAGCCGGCAAGACAGAATGATCTATGGGGCTTTCAGAGATGCTTCTTCCAGAGTTATCAAGCGGAAATATGCAAGTGATAGGAGCGACGACGACAAGCAAATATCTTCAGATTATAGAAAAAGATGCAGGACTAGCAAGAAGACTGGAAAATATCACACTTGAAGAACCAAATATCCAAGACAGTATCACCATACTCAGATGAAGAGAAGAAAATTTTGAAAAACATCATGGGGTAATTATCTATGATACTGCACTTGTCGCAGCGGTGGAGCTAAGTGATAGATATATCACTGATCGCAAATTGCCGGACAAAGCTATAAATATCCTTGATCAAGCTGCTACCAAAGTGAAGATAATGATGACATCAATACCATCTGAGGTTACAGATATTAAGATAAAAATCTCAAGAATCACCAAAGAGAAAGACTCTCTAGCACAAGAGATTGCGACGACGACAGATCCCTTCATCAAACAAGAATCTACGAAAAAAAGAGAAATGATTGTGGAAGAAATCACAAAGCTTACCGCAGAATATACGAGCAAAAAATCAGATTGGGAACAGATGAAGAAATTATTTGAAGAAAATAAATCATTAGAAAAAGAAGTACAAAACAAAGAAGCTCAGGTTGATGCACCCAAGTCCGATGCTAATCCTAAAGAAGCTACAGAGACAGCTACATCAGAATTGGTGGATCTCCAGAACAAAATCACCACAAATAAAACGCAGATAGTGGCACTACAAAGCAAATCATGATTACGTATCAAGGATATAGTTGAGAGAGAAGATATAGCTCAAGCAGTTTCTGAGAAGACATGAATTCCATTAACCAAGATGATAGATAATGAAGCACAGAAATTGGCGAATCTGGAGGAGTACCTTGCTACCAAAGTCATTGGTCAAGATGAAGCGATAGCTGCCATAAGCAACGCCATCAGGCGCGCGAGAATTGGGCTCAAAGATCCCAAGAAACCGATATGATCATTTATTTTCCTATGACCTACATGAGTAGGAAAGACTGAACTTGCCAAAGCGCTAGCAGCATTCCTATTCTTCGATAAAAGAGCTATGGTGAGGATAGATATGTCCGAATATATGGAAAAACAGTCAGTATCTAGGTTGATAGGTTCCGATCCATGATTGATAGGATATGAGGAATGAGGACAATTGACAGAAGCAATCAGAAGGAAACCATATGCAGTAGTACTGCTCGATGAGATAGAAAAAGCGCATCCTGATGTCTTCAATATTCTGCTCCAAGTATTGGATGATGGAAGATTGACGGATGGACAATGAAAGACCGTGGATTTCAAAAACACCATCATTATCATGACAAGCAATCTCTGATCGAGTCTGATCATGGACAAATTACAGTGAACTGCAGATAGTCTCTGAGACCTATATCCTACCCAAGATAGTGAGAAGAAAATAGATGAAAAAATGGAAAATCAAGAAACAAACCACAAGAGAAATCGTAGACCTAAAAAGAAAAACAAAGAAATATCCGATAAGAAACCAGATGCCCAAGATACCCAAAGAGAGGAGCTGAAGGAAGAATTGCAGCCGGTGCTGAGGGAATTTTTCCGTCCAGAATTTCTCAATAGGGTGGATGAAAATATCGTATTCAATCCTATAACTCCTGAGATGCTCAAGAATATCTTTGAAATCAAAATCAAGGAACAAACGGAATTGGTCTATGCGACCAACAAGATTACCTTGAGTTTTACCGATACAGCAAAGAATTATCTGGCCAAGAAATGATGGGATCCTGCCAACGGAGCGCGTCCTATCGACAGGGCATTGCAAAAATTTCTTATCAATCCGCTTGCAAAAGAGATTGTCGCAGGAAAGTATCAACCAGGAACTGTCATCAAAATAGACATCGAAAATGATAAGATAGTATGCAAAGACGCATAAATACTATCATCGCAATGATATCGCATACATACAAAGACAGGAGCGCTACGGTTGCTCTTGTTTTTTTATAAGGGCTACATATATTCAGCATGTTTTATTCTATCATGAAACATGATGAACGAAGAATATATGAGAGAGGCAATCAAACTTTCGCAGGAACAGATGCAGAAAAATGCATGATGACCATTTGGCGCAGTTATCGTCAAGGACGGTAAGATTATCGGAAGATGACGGAATCAAGTGACATCAAGCAACGATCCTACCGCACATGGCGAAGTAGTAGCGATCCGTGATGCCTGCAAGAATCTATCCACGTTTGATTTACATGATTGTGAGATATATACTTCGTGCGAACCTTGCCCTATGTGTTATGGAGCTATCTCACGAGCGAGGATCAAGAAGATCTGGTATGCAAATACGGAACATGATGCTGCCCAGATAGGATTCGACGATAGTGCATTCCATGAGGATATCAAAAAACAGTTCACACAAAGGAACATTCCTGTAGAGCAATTACTCCATGATGAAGCATTGCAAGTTTTCAAAGCATGGACAGAGAAGAGTGATAAAATTGCATATTAAGACAATCACTGATTTCACATCCCGGCAGTCGCCTCATTCCAGGTCTAAGGTTTGGAGGAGGGAATCCATACCAAGAAAACCTTGCCTAACGGCAGGCAGGATGGATTCCGGCCGCAACGCTTGGCGCCGGAATGAGGACTATGGAATGCAACACCTGATGCCTGATGCCCGATCCCTGATGCCCAATTCCTAATGTTTCTTTAATTTACTGAGCACCTATCTATGAATAAAAAAGACTTCCCGGTTTTCAAAAACAATCCCTGACTCATTTTCTTGGATAATGCTGCTTCGACCCAGAAGCCGCAATACGTCATCGACGGCGTCTCTGAGTTCGTCGCTTCTTCTTACGCAAATATCCACAGAGGATTATATTCGCTTTCTGAAAGATCTGAGGAAGCATATCATCATTCCAAGGAGCTGGTAGGGGAGCTGATCAACTGCAAACCGAGCGAAATTATCTATAGCTACAATTCTACCTACGGAATCAACCTGATTGCTCAGTCATTAGTCGTGAGTGATATCCTCAAGGCAGGAGATACAGTTCTGCTCTGAATTCGAGAGCATCATGCAAATATTTTACCATGGCAAATATTAGCCCAAAGAAAAGGATTTACGATAGAATTTTTCAATATCGACGACGAATATGAGATCGATCGAAATGATTTTGATCAGAAATATAGTGATAAAGTGAAAGTAGTTTCTATAGGTCATGTATCCAATGTCACCGGAAAGATCTACGATGTCAAAAAGATAAAATCCAAACTTCGTGATGACACATTCTTTCTTGTGGATGGTTCGCAATCCGTGCCAAACTTTCCCGTCGATGTACAGGATATCGGCTGCGATTGTCTGGTATTCACCGGACACAAGATGATGGCGTATACAGGGCTCTGAGTCATCTACCTCAAGAAAGCATGGATCAAGACGCTGGTGCCTATCATCCGTGGATGAGGTACGATAGAAGATGTAAGCACGGAAGGACATACCTTATTGGCAAACGCAGACAAATTCGAGGCAGGTACGCCGAATATCATAGGAGCAGTAAGCATGCTCAAGGCATTGGAATATATCAAGTCCATTGGTGGCATGCAAAAAATCCGGGAGCACGAACAGAAACTCGTAAAATTATGTCTGGAAGGATTCAAAAAATACCAAGATAAAGTAGAGGTCATCGGACCACTCACGATGGACAGGTCTGCCTGACCGGTAGGCAGAGTAGCGGTATTTTCTTTCATACTTTCCAATAACGCTAATTTCAACAATGTCGGAGAGACCTTCGCTGCACAAAATATAGCGGTCCGTTGTGGTGGTCACTGTGCGTATCCGCTCCATAAACATTTCAAGAAACCATGAACCTGCAGGATGAGTGGATATGTGTACAACGATGAACAAGATATACAAGCGTTTTTCGAGGTTCTTGGAAAACTAGTAAAATAAACTTTTATGATAAGCTCGCTGTACTCACGTTATTAATCACCAATTACAGATAAATCAGATCCCGAAGGGATAAATTACTATATATGTCAAGCCTTCCTACCGTACAGGAAGGCTTTTTTTTGTAAAAAAACAGAGTTACGGATATACTTACTATAAGTAGTTTATGACCTTTAGATTGTAGAAAAATACCATGACTCCAACAGGAAAAAACGTTGAGGCATTACAGACTCAAGTAGATCAGGTAAAAGCTGCTCTTGATGTGCTCAAAAATGAAACCAATGAAGCGCTCAAAAAGGCCAAGATTGAAGAAGCTGCAGTAAAGGTGAAAGCAACAAAAGAAGCGATTACAAAAGAAATTGTAGCACTCAAGTGACGTACAGATACTACCTCAATAGAAAATAAAGCTAAGTTTGAAAAAATGTTTGCAACATTGGAAACATTGGAGACTTCAAATACCGATCTTGCAGCACTCAAGACAGAGGTAAATAGAAATTGGATTCAGAGGCAGCGAGATGGGGTGACAAGCAAAGAAGAACGAAAAGCCAATACATGAGCAAATATTTTACGTGTAGCATGATGAATAGGAGTAGTTGCTTTGGCGTGGAAATGAATAAAATCGCTCTTTGGCATAGGAAAAGAGAAAAATGATGAAAAAGATGACGATAAAAAAGAGGAAAAAACAGAAAAGAAACCACGGTGGAAGAAAGCGTTGCTGTGGTGATGATGACTGCTTGGATGAACTCTTGTACGAAAAAACTGGGATAAAATAAAAGAATTCCTCTGATTGTGAAATGCACTAAGTTTCGAGGACTCTCTTATACAAGCAGAAGCCGAACTTTGAAATATATCAGAATCAGATGAAATAAATCATGGAAGAATTACCTATGAAGAGTCAAATAAGCAGATAAAATCGTATAATGGTGTATGAACTGCTATTGATAAATGAGGCTGGTTCAGTGCAAAAAAGATAGAATGATTGGATATAAAATTTTCTGATTATAAACAACTTATCCATGCAGCAAATCTGACAAATTATATCAAACAAAAATATACCTGAAGATGTAAATCTGATACGCCATTTTATACAAACACGCTTACATGAGATATCTATATCAAGATCAAAGATGGAGATGGTAAGGAAAAAGAACAGGAGATTATCAGTGGAGGGATATTTTCGACGTTAGCAAAGATCTGTCCTGATGTATTAAATTGAATATTTACCGACACCAAAAATAAAGAAAAATTCTTAGCATATCTCAACAAACAAGGGCTATGGAAAGAATGAACTATAGAACCACCTGATCCCAAAGGAGATAAGATACAAAAAACCATGAACGATGTTCGAAAAGAGATCAATGATACGCCAACTGACTTTGACCCAATAGGAAAGGAGAGAGGACAAATAATTACCGTACCTGGAAATGCTGAAAAAACGGAATATACAATACAAAGCCGGTGAAATAGGAAACAAGAAACTAAAATAAAGATGGAAGCTGATTCGGAGGGAAATATCATATCGTGAAAAATTGATGGGGTAAACGTTACATTTACTACAGTAAAAGAATTATTGAGAACCGCGAATTTAGTGAATAAACTAAAATATCAATATCATGTTGTGACACCATTGTTACTATGACCAAACGAAAAAGCATTTTATCGGACCAGTTCATTTGGGGTAGTATGATGACATCCGTGAATATATGTAGATAATGCGACAGTATGGACTTTGGATGATAGAGTCATAAAAAAAGAAACATTGGAGAGTGTATTCCCTACGGTATTGATAAACAAAGAGGTAGTTATTGCCTATATAAATGGATTGAAAGATGAGACCGGTAAATGATTATGGGAAAAATAATACTCCAAGGGACTATTTATCTTGTAAGCATATCATCATGGAAAAAGAAGAGCTAAAGGAAAGTACAGAGGTAGATGAACAGGAAAAAATCGAGCTATTAGAAACATTGGAAAAAGCGAAATCGACACAGGAACGTGTAGAATTATTCGGGAAAGTAATGGATACCTATGGGGTGGATGCGTTAGTCTCGCTCATACCGGAATTAGGTGATGCATGATCAAGTATTGCGTCGTCATTATATCTTTTGGCTGAAGCAAAAAGGATGTGATTTTCGATACGGGAATATTTGAAAATAGTAGGATATCAGTCAGCTGATGCACTAATATGAGCGGTTCCGGTGATTGGTGATATAGCTGATTATTTTTTCAAAGCAAATAAACGATCAGCTAAAATCTTTGCCAAACATTTTGAAAGATTAAAAAAAGAAGCATATAAGAAATGAGTCTCTCAAGAAGAGATAAATGCTATAGAAAATAATAACAATAAATTTATCGAAATAATAAAAAAACAGCTAATACTGCATAAAAAAGTGAAGAAATATATATCTAAAAAATAAGTACATAAGATTGTGTTGATATGTCAAGAAACACTCGTCATAAGGAGGGTGTTTTTTTGTAAAAAACACAGAGAAGGAATATACTATGTATGTAGTATATTCCAATTTATTCGATAGTAGCGACGTATGACAAATATCGAGATACTAAAGGCTCAAGTAGATCAAGTAAAAACTGATCTTGATTTGCTCAAAACAGAAACTAATGAGGCATCCAGAAAATCCAAAGCTGAATTAGCTGCAGACAAAGTAAAAAACGCTAAAGAGGAAATTACCAAAAGACTTGAAGCACTCAAGTGATTTACTGATGCGAAGTCATTGGCTGATATAGGCAGACTTGAAACAATGCTGAAGACATTAGAGAACTCAAGCAATGCGCTCGATCAACTAAAAAATTCCGTGGTGACACCGATAGAAGCTCCTAAGCCGAAAGAGACCGTCGATAATACGGCAGATCTTACGAATATTACCAACGGTATCGCTGGATTGAAAGCATTGGTGACAGAACTACAGACTATCATAGATGAATATATTAAACAGAAAAGCACGATGAATGAGGTACAGAAGACCGCGAAAGAGCAAGAGATAGCCCAAAAGAAAATAGCAATCGAAGCCAAGAGAAAAGAGGTGCAGGAAATAATTGACAGGATCAGAAAAGGACGGAAGGATTTCAAGATGGATACTATCACTGATGCCGATATGAAAAAAGCGATGACAGAACAAAAAAACAAGGAAGAAACATCACTTGCAAACTACGAAAACGAACTCAAGGCGATAAATACGCCGGTTTCCTGATTTTGGGAAAAAGTGAAGAACGGGGCTGAGAAAGCATGGGAACGAGGAAAAGAGAATCCCGGCAAAGCCATCGCGGTGACTGCGGGAATAGGGTTGCTGGTATGGTGAATTTCAAAGTTATTCGGGAAAAAGAAAAAAGAAAAATCTGAAGAAGGAGAAAAGGAAGAAAAGAAACCACGGTGGAAGAAAGCATTGATGTGGGTATGAATAGGTACATGATGACTTCTGATTCGAAAAAACCGAGATAGTATAAAGAATTGGTTTAATGGATTATTCAGTAAAGAAACACCTTCTAATTGACCAGATATATCTAGCGAATTCAATACATTACCAGAGAATGAAAAAGAAGAATATCGTGCGACATCAGAGAGTGTCGATGAATTTTCCAAAACAAATATTGATATAAATACGGTAGTGAGTTTCTCAGAAAATGAACAAGAGAATAAAGAGAGAAAGGCGAGTATTATCCATTGATTAGATAAAGAAGCAGAAAATCTACAAGCATTTACCAGCAACAGTACGCTTGATTATATATCATGAGAGACGACTGATGGTCCGATTGAAAGTATTATGAATTGGAGTAAAGATAAAATGCACAAATTATTACTGCCTTTTTTATCGGGGTTGGAATCATTCAAACCATTCGGTGCAGAATTTATTTCTCATCCTGCAGAGACATTGGAAAACTGGCTAAAATGAGGGGAAGCGTGAGAACGCAAAAGGATACTCTCATTATATTATAGGGAATACATGAATATCATCAATTATGCAGTAGAGAAGAAAAAAATATTGGAAGAAAAACTCGCAAAACAAGAGGTGATGAAAATAAGGATAAACGAAGAACCGACAGAAAAAGAACAAGAGGCTATCGAAGATTTATTGGATAATGATGAACGAAGGAAATGAAAATTAGATTCATTTTTCAAAAGCCATAAATTGAAAGATTTGCCGGCACTCTGTAAAGAATATGGTATAGAGACATCTGAGGTTTCAAAAGATACGCAAGAGCTATTGACGAGTATTCAGGAAGAGAAGGATGATATCCTACAGAAAGATGATGATGGAGAAACGGTATTTTCCAGAGCAGAAACAGATCTAGCAGACGGATCATTAGAGAATGATTCCAAAGCCGAACTAGATAAGACATGCAAAGAGTTGTTGGACATAGAATTTTGAGACAATAGCAAATCGTTATTTGGTGCATATACACATCTAATCACTGATATTTTTAGGGGCAATAAGGAACTCACGGATAGTTTTATGGAAAAGACGAAGTTGAAAGAAGTTAGCGAAGAGTTTAAGGCGAATCTGGAATGATACAGAGCAAAGATCAAAGCATGAACGTTTTCAGCCGAAGATCTAAAGAATATGAAGAATCAGACAGAAACATATCTCAATGCCAAAAAACAGTATGAGATTACGATGAAAAATATCGATAATATGTCAGATGGGGTAAATATTAATCGATGAAAAATTTTAAGTCTTCCTTTAGATGCTATCAAAGATATCGGGAAAGCAATAGGTACATGAAAGACCAATTCGCGACGAGAAAGGATTGGATATGGATTGTGATGATGCTATGTCCTAGGACAGACATTATACATATGATCAAAGATTATTCCATGATGAACGTTGGTGTGACAGGCAGCAAGGATGTGAGCATGGTGAATAGGGAAAGTTTGAATTAAGATAGGTAAATTACCGATAACAGTAGCAGAATCGTGATTGAAATTACTTACCTGAAGAACACATCTTACCAGCTGGTGACGAAGCAGATATCTGAAAGGCGCTAGTCATCTAAACGATTTGGAAAAAGCTGATGTATTGAAATATGCATTCCTAAATGGAGAGATGTCTGAAAGTTGAGTACTTAGTGTTGCTAGAAAGTTGAAGATAGCTTCCAGTTCATGAGGTCGTATAAATAGTATCGATGAGATACTGAGTAAATGGTGATTAAGTGATCCCAAACAAGTTGAACTGTTCAAAAAATATAGAAAAAACAAGAATATAAGGGAACTTCTTATAAAGAAATCTCCTATAAATAATCTCAGACTATCCGATAAGATAAAATATACATTCAATGATAAAATATTGAAATTAGAGATGGGATTCAATCCTGATAATTTCACCAAACTCCAAAAGATAGAAGAGAATATCAAAACCTTGTGAGTATGAACCAAGGAAAAGCTTTTCTGGGAATCATTTATGCAAAACACAAAAACACTAGACAAGGTAGATGAATTGATGCACAACCCAAACCTTACATGATTGATTGCGGAAATAGGAGCTACCAGTGATGATTATGCTAGAGTATCAAAAATATTAGCAAAAGAATTTCATACCTTTTCATCATTAGATGAATTTGAAGAATACCTAAAGTTCTTAAAAAATAACAAAGCAACTATCACAAACACAACAACATTTATGAGAAACAGTATCTGAAAACGATCTACAATTAAAACAATGGATGCTGCAGCTCAATCAAAATATATAGAGACAGCAAAACTCAATACATCGTTTCTTGATAGACGCATCAATGGGATGAAAGAGAATTTCAAAAAATCTGCAGAGACATTAAAAAATCTTATAAAGAATAAAAGGACTCCCTACCCTGCATCGGTCGAATCGGTGGCTAACGGACTAGAAAATATAGCAACAACTGATAATGAAATACTTGCTGCTATGCAAGCTGCTCCAGAAATTGGAGAGTGAGGGTGGTTAGTGAAAATGAGCAAAAACAAACAATTGATGCAGGAAATTATGCCCTTGTTCAAAAATAAGGAATTTGTGAAAGAAATCGCTCAAGCGAAAAATACTGAATCCATAAAAGCAGTCTTTGAAAAATTCGGAAAAAAACTTCCAGATACTATACCAGAAGAATTTGTAAACTCATTGGCAAAGACAAAAAGCACAAAAAAAATTACTGATACTATGAAATATATCGAAAAATATGAAGAATTGACGAAAATCCAAAAAATACTTAAAGCGCCAGGAATGAAATATGCAAGCAGAGTATTTGGAAGGGCATTGAGTATTGTTGGTTTTGGTTTCGGTGCATATACTGCAGTAGGTAAATTCAATGAAGCTACCGAAATAGCAAAGACAAACCAGGAAAGAGCGGCGGTAAAAAAAGCTGATGCATGGTTTGAATCAGGGTATGCAGTAGTAGCAGGTGTAGAAGCTCTATGAGCTTTTGGTGCTTTGGCTGGTATAGAAAGTGTATGTGCTTTCGTACCTGGTGTGTGATGGATTGTAGGTGGAGTAATCCTCGGTGTAAGTTATTTTGCCAAAGAGGTAATCTTCGAAACATTGGATAAATATAATAAGAATTACAAAGATCTTCTTGGTCAAGCTCCATTGCTAATAAGAGAACATATTATAAGTACGATACTGTGAGGTGCAAAGGAAGATCGTAGTTTCGGTGATTGGACGGTAGGAATATTCAAGAATATGGAACATCTATCAAAAAAAACCTGATCCGAAGGAATCAAAGCATTGCTCTATACAGAGGAATGGAAACAGAATCAATTAGCTATGATAGATATCAATGATACGCAGTTGATGGATAAATTAGAAAAGGAGAATCCGCCTATCACACGTACACAAGTAGCTGAAGCAGTAAATCAAGTAGAGAAAAATGTAAAAGCAAGATATGACTATCTGGCGAAAAGATGCGGTGTATATACCGTAGATGGCGTGCAATATGTCGACCTAAAAAAAATTATATCTCCAGATGCAATAAAAAACTGAATATGATTGCATGCACTAGATAAATTACTGATAGAGTCTCAATACGGTATTGCTAATCCAGAAACATTTGGTGATCCACAAAAGATTGAACAGCAACAAAAAACAACCAAAGAGACATTAGATAAAGAGCAAGAAAAATTCAAAACATTAGAATCGTTGTGTATAAAAGATCCTATATCTATGTTGTATATCTATCGTTATATCAATGAATATAGGCAACATCTACAGCAATTCGGATTTGATGAGTCAGGGGAAAATAGAGAACCAGCATATGAAGCTATTGTCAAAAATATGGAATATTTTGACACGTATATGGGATACAAGATTATGGAAGAGGGAATAGAGGTAAATGCGTATAGTTCATCATTCCTTGCTCCGAATTTTGTCATTCTAAGGGATTTCTTTGTTTCATACAAATTAGAACAACAGATTTCCGATAAAGAATTGTATAATTCCACATCAAAATTACAGACCATACTCTATAGGATTGCGACTGAAGTAGTATGAGCAAAAATAAATAATTCCATGGATGATATCAAAAACATCTTCAATGAAACCAATGAAAAAGCATACGGAATATATTTCCATGATAATAAATTAGATATCAACGGAAATTATTTCGCTGACACGGAATATATGTGAACCGATATTGCAACCATAAAAAAGATAAGAGCGGATATTGTAGAGCAAGTCAAAGATAATGATCTAATTGATATCTGAACAGGAGATACATATCTCAATAAAGAGATAGGCAATGCCTATATTAGGATTATTGACCAAGAAGTTGCAAGAACATAATAATCTATTATTTTATCATTAATGAGTTCCTATGTCAGAAGATCAAGAGAAAATCAAGACTGAATCATGAGCGGAAACTATAGAAGATACCAAGACCCAGCTCGCTGAGATGTATCTCAATTTCCTCGATAAACAAAAATGATGACTCATGGCTACGTGAGCTTCATTAGGTGTCAATCTCAATCCTCTCCAGAAGGATGCTGTAGAATATCTCACGAGCGAAGCTGCTGAAGAAGAAGATATCCTCTCAAAAATAGGAAAGAATATCAAAGAGAAACTCATAGAGAAAGTGACAGAATGAACATTTTTGGAATACAATAAAGCGAACTTAACCAAGATGAAATCCTTAATTATGCAATATAAGGGCGATCAAGCTAAGCTACAAGAGCTTATGAAACAGATTGAGGAAGGAAAGGATCCTACGGCTGAAAGTCTACCTAGTATAGCTCCTACTGAACAACAGCAATCTCTCCAACAGCAAAAATCTGAAGAACCGCCCCTTGCAGAGAATAATTGAACAGTACTTCCTTCTGAAGAGCTAACTCCGAATGTTCCCGTTCCACCGGCCGTAATAGCAGGAGCTGCGGTAGTGTGAGCAGGCGTGGTAGCTGTTGAAAAGGTAGATAAATTGACCTATAATGAACCCCTAAAAGGCCGTGACGTGAAGATTACGTCCGAATTTGGCAAAAGGACCAATCCTATTACTTGAGAGCCATGACAGATGCATTACGGCATAGATATAGCTATGCCAAAAAAAACACCAATCCACAGTATTGTCTCAGGCAAAGTTATCGAGAATGCACGAGACAAGAAATGATGAGGGAATTATATTGTTATCGAGTGAGATGATGGCAGAAAATATTCCTATCTACATCTCAACAATCGCTCGGATCTTCAGATAGATACAATCGTCAAAACAGGTGATGTAATCGGAAAAGTAGGTTCTACATGAAAGAGCACCTGACCACATCTGCATCTCACGATAAAAGAAAACGACAAGCCGGTAGATCCATTAGCCGCCTTGCCGCAAGTATTCGAAAACTATACCATGGCTTAAATATCTTTGATAATCTTTTTTACAACTCCGATGACTTTGGTTTCATCATATTTATCAATTTCTACATTATCAAAAAATCTATTCACTGATTCTAGAAACCGTTTACCATCTTTTTGGATAATTTTTTTCAATTTCGGGAGCTCATTATGAATCACGAAAACATAATCATTGATATCATAACTTGCTTGCTGTTTGATGAGAACAAGATCGCCGTCCTGTATCTTGGGCTCCATACTGTTTCCTTTTGCTCTGACAAAAAAGCAAGTACTGACATCTTTGATACCCATCATCGCCATGGTGACCGGCATTTTTTCCTGTGAATATTCATCGATGACTCTTTTCCCTTTGTTGCCGCATTGAGCGAAACCATAGATAGGAAGCTGGACGATATCATTAAATCTATCGGTGATATTTTCTCTGAGTAATCTATATCCTTGGTCATCTTTGACGAAATATCCTTTCAGAACCAATTGGTTTAATTTATTGAGAACGGTCTGCGGATGGCTTGCTCAGATATTATGAGCAATCTCCCTGAGCGTGATACCTTCTTGATTCGTGTTTTTTTTGAAAAAAGCGATAAGTGATTTCTGTACATTATCAAGGTCTTTGGTGGTCATAGAGAAGTGTAGTAAAAGATTAAAAAGATTTTTTAAGGTAATGTGCTCATTTCACTCGCAATAACTATACTATTAAAATCCATAATATTCACATAGGCGTATACATAGTACTATCAATTTCGTTTCCATTATAATGATTGCTTTGACGCTGTCAAGTAAATTTTGACAAAATCAATCATATTTTTGACAGAGAGAAAGATTATAGGTGAGCATACGAAAAAAATCTCTTGATTTTCTCAAAAAATTCTGTAAACTTCATTGCGTTGATGAAAACAGTCTCGAAAAAATGACTCATGTGGCTTGTACGATTGATATCGTAAATCATATGAATCTCCCTCGAACATTTCATTACATACAATGAAAAATTGAAAATTGAAAATTAGAAATTTAAAATTCGTTTTATAATCTTATAGCAAAATAGTATGACAACAAAGAAACAGGAATTACAGGAAGCTTTCAAGAGTATTGAAAAGCAATTCGGAAAAGGTGCCATCATGAGGATGGGGGATAATGCAAATGTAGGTCTTGTAAGTACATTTCATAGTGGATCCTATGTGCTTGATCTCATCCTCGGGTGAGGATACCCAGAAGGAAGAGTAGTAGAGATCTATGGACCGGAATCATCTGGAAAGACAACTATTGCGCTTCATGCAATTGCAGAGATCCAGAAGAGAGGGGAGACATGTGCATTTATCGATGCAGAACATGCGCTTGATCCTCAATATGCAAGGAAACTCGGCGTAGATGTTGATAATCTTTTGTTGTCACAACCGGATTTCGGAGAACAGGCATTGCAGATAGCTGAAGAATTAGCAAAATCTGGGGCAGTGAGATTGATTGTTATTGATTCCGTAGCAGCCTTAGTTCCTAGAGCTGAAGTAGAAGGAGATATGGGTGATTCTTATATGTGATTGCAAGCGAGGATGATGTCCCAAGGACTCAGAAAACTCTCAGGAGTTCTCGCGAAGACAGGGACGACATGTGTATTTATCAATCAGATCCGTATGAAAATAGGAGTGATGTTCGGGAATCCAGAAACTACTCCAGGAGGTAACGCCCTCAAATTCTTTGCATCTCAGAGAGTTGAGATCCGTAGAGGGGACAAATTATTGCTAGAGAAAGAACAGATTGGTTACTTAGCAAAGATCAAAATATCAAAAAATAAAATATCTGCACCGTTCAAGACAGCAGAATTACCCGTAAAATGGGGTATATGATACGATAAGACCATGGATATCGTAGAAGCAGCAAGTATACTCAAATTAGTAGATAAGGCATGAGCATTCTATACCTTTGGTAAACAGAAATTCCAAGGAAAAGAAAAATTTGTAGCAGCCTTAGATAGCGACGAAAAGACAAGAGCAAGTATAGAAAAAGATATCCAAAACAAGATCAAGGAAATGAGGATGGGAAAGAAAGTACTTGATGATGAATCGCTTATCGCAGTAGAAACTGAGATAGCAGAAGATGCAGCTGAAGCAATAGCTGATGAGACATCAGTACTGGAATAACACATACACTTTAATTGCTGGAGTATGCCGATAACTTTTACCCTGTCTTAACGGTAGTCGGATTTACCCGCCGCTAGGCAGGTTTACCCGCCGCTAGGCAGGTTTACCCGCCGCTAGGCAGGTTTACCCGCCGCTAGGCAGGTTTACCCGCCGCTAGGCAGGTTTACCCGCCGCTAGGCAGGTTTACCCGCCACTAGGCAGGTTTACCCGCCACTAGGCAGGTTTACCCGCCACTAGGCGGGTTTACTCGTCGTAGGCGGACGGGGTAAAAAACGATCGGCATAACGGCTTCCCAAAATATAAAATCTCCGGAGTATTTCGGAGATTT
>Ga0194044_10000368_pt1 | contig 22319 bp, 24 predicted proteins | sample JunL4417m_MetaG_FD_155460 | JGI IMG/M metagenome (GOLD analysis project Ga0194044, IMG submission 155460) | Anoxic zone freshwater microbial communities from boreal shield lake in IISD Experimental Lakes Area, Ontario, Canada - Jun2016-L442-17m | ecosystem: Environmental > Aquatic > Freshwater...
CGCAATATATTATAGAATTTCCTTTCAGTGTTATATTCAAACAATTAAAAAAACAGCTTCCCCAAAAAAGAACCATCGGTACTTATACGAGAATGGCTTCTTTTAATTTTAGTCATTATGGAAATTATTCAAAAATAAAAGTTTTTTATTTAAATAAACAGGCTATTGAGAAAAATATAAAATATTTCAATAAAAACTTCTATCTTTTTTTAATTAAGCACAAGTAATGAAAAAATATATAAACAAAATAATACAAGGTGATGCTCTTGAGACTTTAAAAAAAATTGACGATAATTTTATCGACCTGGGAATTACATCACCGCCATATAATAAGGGCGAAAAAAGTAAGGGATGGTTAGTAAAAAATGTTAAATATAATATCGCCAATGACAATGTGCCAGAGGAAGTATATCAAGAGGAACAGATTAAGGTATTAGATGAAATATTTAGAGTCACAAAACCCGGTGGCTCATTTTTCTATAACCACAAAACAAGATGGGCAAGAGGAAGAATGTTTCATCCGATTGAATGGTTAAAAAAAACAAAGTGGGCCATAAGACAAGAAATAATTTGGGATAGGATGATTGCTGCAAATATTAGAGGGTGGCGTTTTTGGCAAATTGACGAAAGGATATATTGGCTGTATAAACCGATAGACGATAATAAAATTGGTAAAGAATTAAAATCTAAGCACGCATTATTAACTTCAATTTGGCGATTTCCGCCTGAAAGAAAAAATGGACACCCCGCTCCGTTTCCGCTGGTTTTGCCAGCAAGAATAATTTATTCTATTTTAGACGACAAAAAAGGAGTGATCTTGGATCCGTATGCTGGTAGTGGAACAACTTGTTTAGCTGCAAAATTGTTAGGATCAAATTATATTGGTATAGATATTTCAAAAGAATATGTAAAAGATGCTGAAAATAGACTAAAAAATTATTTGAATTACAAAAAAATAGTAGATGAAGAAATGTCTAAACATGTTGTAGAAAAAACATTTAAAGAAAGAAAGGACGATAATGGGAATACTGGAAAATACAGAAATGGAGGGTCATCAATTCAATCAAAACTTTTATAATTAAATTATAGCAAATCGCTATCGCGATTAAAAAAAGCCATACATCAGCTAACACGGCATATCTGGTTACGGCTTTTATACAAAAGCCTTCACCCATATTTTGTTCCGCTACGCTACGGCAAACTTCAGATGATGCCGAAACGTTAGGCGACATATTTTTGAAAAATTTGTTAATTGAAATGTTTTTGGTGGGCTTTAAGAAATAAGGAATTTGATTTTTTTAATTTTAAAGAGGGGGGGGTAATATGGTGTTTTCTCCGCTATCGCTCCGAAAAAGAATTTAATTTTTATGAAGAAAACTACTATTATTTATATACAATGATGTAATTATGAAATTAATGAACAGATCTTACTATGGCAATTCAATACTTGGTTTTCTTAGAGAAGATAATTCTTTAATTTTAGGAGAGCTGACAAAAAACCATAGCCACGCATTAGAAAATGCACAAAGGAATGCATGGATAAGGCAGATAGAAATTTTAAAAAAAACCTTGCCAAATAACATAAATGGATATGTGTTTTTTGAATTTGCCATACCCAGAATGGGAAAGCGTGTTGATAACATAATTATAATTGATGATCTGATTTTTGTTCTTGAATTTAAAGTAGGTGATGAAAATTATGAAAAACACACAGTAGATCAAGTGGTTGATTATTGTTTAGATCTTAAAAATTTTCATGAGGGTAGTCATCACGCAAAATTATTTCCAATCATAATATCTACCGAAGCCGAAAGCGTTCACAATACTATTGGTAAGTATCAAGACTTACTATATTACCCATTATTCGCAAACAAACATAACCTATATGAAGTCATTCAAGGTTGTTTTTTAGAAAAAGGAAATCAGACTATTGATCCACAAAAATGGGAAAGCTCAATATATAAGCCAACACCTACCATTATTGAAGCTGCGCAAGCGCTATACAAAGGACATGATGTAAAAGAAATATCACGTTCAGACGGTGGCGCAATTAATTTATCTAAAACATCAAATTGTATTGATGAAATAATTGATTTTTCAAAAACTCACAATAAAAAATCAATTTGTTTTGTAACCGGTGTCCCTGGCGCAGGTAAAACTTTAGCAGGCTTAAATATTGCAAATCAAAGAATGAATATCGATAAAAATGAACATGCTGTATTTTTATCAGGTAATGGACCGCTAGTTGATGTACTTAGAGAAGCATTGACCAGAGACGAGGTTCAAACAGTAAAAAATAATGGTGGGAATATAAGTAAAAAAGAAGCAGCAATAAAAGCCAATGCTTTTATTCAGAATATTCACCACTTTAGGGATGATGCACTTATTACAAATGAAGCCCCCACGGAAAAGGTGGTTGTATTTGATGAGGCGCAAAGAGCATGGACACATAAACAAGCAAGCTCTTTCATGAAAAGGAAAAAAGGGGTTGAAGATTTTAATATGTCAGAACCGGAATTTTTAATTGAAGTAATGAATAGACATAAGGATTGGTGCACTATCATTTGTTTAATAGGAGGTGGCCAGGAAATAAATACAGGCGAAGCTGGTTTAGAAGAATGGATTAATTCTTTAAAAAATAAGTTTTTAGATTGGGACATCTATTATTCAAATCTGATAATTAAAAACTCAAATTATTTAAAAAATGAGGAATTGCAAACATGGGTATGTGATAATGCGATTGCTAAACAAGATTTACATTTAGCTGTATCGGTTCGTTCTTTTAGGTCAGAGCAACTATCTGATTTTGTACATGCAATTCTTGAGCATGAAACTGAATTAGCAAAGGATATATATTTAAATGACCTATCTATTCATTATCCAATTGCTATTACAAGGAATTTAGAAAAGGCAAAAAAATGGCTAAAGGATATGGCCAGAGGAAGTGAAAGGATTGGAATGGTTGCATCTTCAGGAGGTCACAGGTTAAGACCGTTCGGTATAAACATTGGTAGTAGTATTGAACCACCAATATGGTTTTTAAATGATAAAAACGATGTGAGGTCCTCTTTTTTTCTAGAAGAAGTTGCCACTGAGTTTGATATTCAAGGATTAGAACTAGACTGGACTTGTGTTTGTTGGGATTCGGACTTATATATAGATAATAATGAATGGAACTTTAGAAAATTTAAAGGCACAAAATGGCAAAATATTAATCAAGATATTCAAAAAAACTATTTACTTAATGCATACAGAGTGCTTTTAACAAGAGCTAGACAAGGTATGGTCATTTTTGTTCCCCCTGGTGATGTAAGTGATAAAACAAGAAACATCAAGTTCTATGATAATATATTTAATTATCTTAAAAATCTTGGGATACAAGAAATACAATAAGGAGTTTTGAAAAATGGAATTCACCCCCAAGCCCCTCTTCCATTTTTCAAAACAAAAAAATCAAACACAATAATAAAAAGCCCACCAAAAACGGAATAATATGGATAAATTTTTCAAAAATACGCAAGGCACGTTGCACTCTCACTCCGCTATCGCTCCGTTCGGCTCGCCTAACACAGTATATGCGGTTCGCTCGTTGCACTTCGCTCTCCCATATTTTGCTCCGTTTCACTCCGCAAAACATCGCATATACTGAAACGTTAGCTGAAATATATGTTTTTCTTTTTCCCGTAAAAGACGGGAAACTCTTAAAAAGAATTCAATTTTGTTTTTTTATTAATTTATAGAGGGGAATAAGGTGTTTTCTCCGCTCCGCTACGAAAACGATTTATATATAAAAAGTTATAAAGTATGAAAATTATCGGATTTAATTTAGAAAAAACTAGCTATAACCTACCTCTCGATAATGGTGGCGCTTGTTTAATTGTAAATGGAAAAGTAAAAATGTTGATAAATGAAGAAAGGCTTAGTCGTCAGCAGTATTCAGATGGATTTAAACAAAGTATTGATTATCTATTGAAAAACAATGGACTAAATCTGGAGGACATAGATTTATTTGTTGCCAGTCGTTGTCTAGATACAGTGCCAAGCATTTTGGAAGTCCAAAAACAATTAGCAGAAAATGGCCTTGGAGTTTCAAAAAATAAAATAGCTGTCTGCGATCATCATCTCTCACATGCCTACTCCGCTTATTATCCCTCTGGATTTGAAAAAGCAATTATTGTGGTAATAGACGGCGACGGAAATGTTTTAACCAATAAATTAGAAAATGACACAACAAACGCAAAAAATTATTTTAAAAACAAAATTGAGCATAATAGCTATTTTGTTGGTGACGGAAACAAGATTAAATTATTAGAAAGGGATGATATTGAAGCAGAGGAAAATGGATTTGGTGGAGTTTATAGATATTTTACTTATTTCTGTGGTTTTTATGGCTACAAATTTGCGGGAAAATTGATGGGATTGTCAGCTTATGGACAAAAAAGAAATAAATATAAAGATGTAAAAATATTTGATCTTTTGCCGAATGGACAGGTGAAATGTTTAATCCCTGATGTAAACCGTAATCGTGAAAAAACTTCATTAGCAGTTGAGAAGTGGTTAACTATGCAAGGAATAAAAATCAAAGCCAGAAAACCTGATGAAAAAATTACTGAAGACATCGAGGATATCGCCTATCTTATCCAGCGAGAGCTTGATCGTGCTTTGATATTTAAGGTTGATTATCTGGTAAAAAAGACTGGAATAAAAAATCTTTGCGTAGCAGGCGGTGTAGGGCTAAACGCTGTATCAAATAGAGCTATAATTGATAATACTGAAATTAAAAATATTTTCATTCAACCAGCTGCAGGAGACAGCGGACAATGTCTTGGCAATGCTTATTATGGGGTCGCAGAATATGACAAGGAGAAAATATTGAGGGAATCAATATCGGTGTATCAAGGCAAGGAATATTCTGAAGAAGATATTCTGAATGCTTTGCAGTACGTGGATGAACCGATCAAATATGAAAAAATGAAGTTCGACAATCTTGCGAAATTGGCTGCAGAAAAAATTGCGGAGAATAACATCATTGGCTGGTTTCAAGGAAGATCGGAAATGGGTCCCAGGGCATTAGGTAATCGCAGCATTGTTGCGAATCCGATAGATAAAAAAATGAAAGATATTCTAAACGCCAAAGTAAAACATAGAGAAGAATTCCGCCCTTTTGCGCCTAGCGTTTTGGAAGAAAAAACAAATGAGTGGTTTGATATTAATTTCAAGGCACCCTATATGATTATCAATGCTCAAGTAAAACATTCTGAAAAAGTGCCCTCAATAACGCACAAAGACGGAAGTGCAAGACTGCAGACCGTAAACAAAAAAGATAATCCTCGCTATCATAAATTGATTAGTGAGTTTGAGAAAATAACAAGCGTGCCAATAGTGATAAATACTTCGCTAAATGACAATGAATCAATAGTTGAAACACCTCGTGATGCAATAAATTTATTTTTGCGAACTGGGATTGATTATCTTTTTGTAGGAGATTATTTTATTGAAAAAAATCCCACACTTACCAGCAGAGAAAAAAGTTTAGAAGCGATAGAAAACAAATGGTCGGAAATTGCTTCAAAAACCAATAAAATACAAAACGCAAAAAATAAGGTTTTGGATCAAAAAGTATTAAAAATTGTAAAAAAATATCTGCCAGCTGGCTCGAAAGTATTTGATTATAATTGCGAATGGGGAGAATATGCGAATATTTTATCAAAAAATAGTTATGATGTTTTTGCTCATAACAATTCAGACGAAATGATTAAAGAGGCAAAAACAAAATTTAAGAAACCGGTTTTTTTGACAAAAAAAGAGTTATACCGCGATTTACATAAACTAGAAAATAGATTTGACCTTGTGCTATCTAATCTTTGGCTATGTATCACTAAAAAAAACGAACACGATCAGTTTTTGAAAAATCTCAAAAAATTAGCAAAGGACGATGGTTTTGTTTTGGTAAGTTTTTGCCATCCATGCTTTGATTATATGAAAGAAAGCATAATTACACACAGAGTCTTGCCGAAAGGAGAAATAAAGTATGACAAAGAAATTAAGCACAAAAAAATTGTTCATGAAAATGGGCTAGATTTTACTGACTATCACAGACCATTAGAATATTACACATCCCTGTTTAGAAAAAACGGATTGAAAATAGTCAATGTTTTTGAAAGCGATATATTAGGAACCAATTTTTATCCCGATTTTATTATATTTTTGCTAAAAAAGGAAAAAAATAGCTATGAAGAAAAATAATGAGTTTAACGATTTAGAAAAGTCGTTCCTTGACTATAAAAAGGAAGCTGGCGACATTAGCTATGTTGCTTGTTTTGGGAAAACATTTCTCGATAAAGAAACTCAAGAATATGAATTAGCAAAAAATACCGCCGAATTAATTATTGAAAATGGTTATGGCATTATCCATGGCGGATATGTTGGCACCATGGAAGCTTTAAGTTGTGGAGCAGATATAGCGATTGAAAAAGACAAAAATAAAAATAAATACTGGAATATTGGTGTTCCAATGGCTACTTTTGATAAAGAGCTAAAAAGATCCTCAAAAACGAATCTGCCCCCAGCAAAAGATATTAGTGATAGAAAAAAAGCCCTGATTGAATTTTGTGATATCTGCGTTGTTCTTCCGTCTGGTGGTTTTGGAACAATTTTGGAATCTCTAGAAATTTTTCATATGAACCAATTAGCGGAAAAATTTGGCGGAAAAATAAGACCACTGATTTTTATTGATGGAAATTGGAAAAAAATATTTGATGATTTGTATAAAAATCTCGATATGAATAAGCAAAAAGGTGGCGAATCATTCGTTTATTTTATTAAATCGTTAAAAGAATTAAATAGTATTTTGGATATACTAAGAAAAAAAGATGAATAAAAATCAATGGGAAGGTATAGCCTCAAAAACGAAAAAGTTGCAGGACTTACGCAATGAAGCTATAAACACAAAACTAATTTCAGTAATAAAAAAGTATCAACCGAAAGGCAAAGATGCCTTTGATTATGGCTGCGGTTGGGGTGAGTTCGCAAATATTCTGGCAAAAAAAGGTTTTACTGTCTCGGCTTTTGATGACGCAGATTCAATGGTTATAAATGCCAGGTCAAAATTCAAAAAACCAAACTTTCTTATCAAAAAAGAATTTTATGAACAATTGCCAAATTTAAAGAATAAATTTGATTTGGTTGTTTCGAATCTTGTTCTTTGCATATTGAACCAATCCGATCAAAAAATATTAATTAACAATATAAATACATTGTTAAAACAAGACGGCATTGCCGTAATCAGTTTTTGTCATCCAGCCGATTATATCACCGAGAGCGTGCTATCACGGAGAATAAGACCTTACAAGTATAATCCGAAATATGACAAAGAATTTAAATATCGTAAAATAATTCATGAGAATAGAATTGAATTTGATGATTACCATAGGCCGCTAGAATACTACACCAATTTTTTCGTTGACAACGGTTTAGAAATTCTAGATATTGCAGAGAGTGACGTGCTAAAAACTGAGTTTTATCCAGATTTTATAATATTTGCTTTAAAGAAAGTGTAAATAAAAAAATTCCAGTAGGTGTTTTTGGCTTCAGGCATTCACCCCTAACCCCTCTGCCTGAAGCCAAAAACGAAAAAAACAAAATCGAATTCTTTTTAAGAGTAATCCTGATTGCTATCAGGATTAAAGAAAAACATATACATCAGCTAACAACGAGTATCCGGTTACGGCTTTTATCCAAAAGCCTCCACCCAAATTTTTCTTTCGCTCCGCTACAGAAAAACTTCGGATACTCGTAACGTTATATGAAATATGCTTTTCTTTTTACGGCTAACGCCTTACACTTTTCTATAATGAACAAATTTTATTTTTAATTATTTAAGAGGGGGGTATAAGGTGTTCTCTCCGCTCCGCTACGAAAACTATTTGAGTTACCTAATTTATTATTAATAACTAACATAATAAAACATATGAATTGCAAAAATTGTAATAATCAGATTTTAGAGGGGTCAAAGTTTTGTGGTACGTGCGGAAAACCAATCGACACCGATTCAGATGTCGCTTTGGTTAAAAGAAAAACTGTAAGTGGTTTTCGAATTATAATCGGGATTATTGTTGCATTACTCGTTTTCGGAGCTTTGAGTAAAGCGTTGATGGTCATAATTAAAATAGCGACGGTTTTGTTGTTTGGAGTTGAAAGCACTGCAGGTTATGCAGATGCAGAAGCAGTCGGAAATATTTTAGGATTTATAGGCGGAGCCTACTTGGCAAATTTGGTATATATTGCTATTGCTGGCAAAGATAAATCGGGAGAGAAAAAGAAATGGTACCAATTTGGTGGGTTTATGGCCACAAAAGGCAATACAAAGGCTCGACCAATTCTCGCTGGTGTAATTGTGGTTATTGCCTTATTTGCGCTGACTCTATCTGCTGGATTTGATTCATTGAAAGTAACGCAAGACAAAGCAGTTGATTCTGGTCAATATACTCCCACCAATAATTGGATTAGTTATAACAATGCTCCCGATTTTTCTGTAGAATTTCCTACTCGACCCGTACACGACACAAAAACTCAAAACACACCAAACGGAAATGTTCAAATTGACAGCTATAAAAGCGCAAATGAAACGGCTGATGTCGCATATGTAGTTAATGTTTCCGGTTTTTCTTCCGATGTAGATTTTTCTGATTCATCTGCATTTCTTGAAAACACAGTTCAGCTTTCTGCAAACAATGGAACTATTCTAAGTTCAAACCAAACAACGAAGGGCGGTTATCCAGCAGTTGATTATTTAATAGAGATTGAACATCCTGACACTACATCGATAATTCGTGGCCTAAATATTTTAGTCGATCACAAGCTCTATCAATTACTTACTGCTTACGGAAAACAGCAAGAATATCTCTTGCAGTACGATAAGTTTATAAATTCATTTGAAGTTAAATAATTATGTTTTGCACAAATTGCGGAAGTAAAATCGAAGCAACGGAAAAATTTTGTACGAAATGCGGACAATCTGCGTCTAATGAAAAAAATGGAATCACTACAGCCGTCCATGAACACCATAATTTTTTCGTACTTCTTTTTCGTGTTATTTGGAAAAGAAAAAATAAGATAAAAGGTTGGGTAAAAAATATTTTTCTATTTTTCTGTGTTTACTTTTTGTCTTTAGCCGTTCTTAACGGAATAAGTGGCGGTTATTATTCCGATGACAATACTTTGATAGCTTTTGCTCCAACAATTTTAATAATTTATATCTGGCGAAAAATTACAAAAAGATTTGATTTATAAAAGGAGTCTTGGCTTCGGGGCATTCACCCCCAGCCCCTCTGCCCCTACACCAAGACAAAAATAAAATTTGTTCATTATAGAAAAGTGGTTCCGCTAAGGCGGAACAAAAAAGAAAAGCATACATCAGCTAACAACGAGTATCCGGTTACGGCTTTTATCCAAAAGCCTCCACCCAAATTTTTCTTTCGCTCCGCTACAGAAAAACTTCGGATACTCGTAACGTTAGCTGAAATAGCCAGAAATTTCTTTTTTACTATTTAGAATTTTTTTTGGCGAATTCACGGGTCGATAACTCAGCGTAATATAGAAATAATTTTATTAATTTAATAACAATAATTATGAAAAAAGTATTAGCAATAAGTTCAGTGCTGCTTGGGGTAGTCTTTTTGGCTGGGTGCGGTCAACAACCAGTGAGTCAAACACAGCCAACAACGCCAGCTCCTGTGGCACAAACGCCAGCACAACCGGTAGCAACCCAACCAACTGACGACGCAGTAAATACAAAAATAGCATCATTGGAACAAAAGTGGCAAAAAGGAGGACTGGTTGGATGGCAAAAAGAAGATTTCGTTATTCCTGGAATGAGCATTATTGCACCAAAAAATAATCCGAAAGCTTTTACACTCTCGATAGATCAGAAAGAAATAAAGAGTATGGGAGCAGCACAAACAAAACTTCCAATTGTGGGTATCATTAAGGTTTCTTTCGATAATGCTAATTTGTACGGAGCTTGCACTATAACTCAATCAGATTTGCCACAAGGAACATCACTGGAACAATGGATGCAAAACACATGGCACAACACCATCGCTAAAGATGATTGTAATGGCAAGAATCAGCCACTAACAAAAAAGAATGAACGAGGTGACTTATGGAGCGATGTTTGTAAAAAAGGTGCTAACATTCAAAGCAAAATCAATGAAGGTTTAATTAGGTGGGACACGAATTATGTTAGTTCACCACCGATTATCAGCGCGGTTGTTGGTAATAAGGTTGTAAACTTTGAATGTGGGCAAGATATTTCCTCCGCAGACCCTTTGAATGGAAAACAGCTTGATTTTGTGAACTTAGTTGAGGACATCGCAGGAACACTCCGCTAATTCGCCAAAAAAAGAATAATAAGGAAGAAGAAATTTCTGGCTACATCACATAACAACGCATATCTGGCTATAGGAAATTGACGAAAATGAAATTCAAGGAGGTCAATTTCCCTCCGCCCAAATTTTCATCCCTTAGCTTTGATGAAGGTTTAGGCGGAGATAATTAAACAAGCATTTTCTGAAATCAAAAGTTTATCCTGCTAAGTCGGGATGAAAACTTCAGATGATGCGTAAACGTTAGCTGAAATATTCCTTTTCTTTTTTGGGCTATCGCCCAATTGTTTTAAAAAATTTTTAAATTTCTTTTTCATTAATTATAAAGGGGTATAAGGTGTTTTCTCCGCTCCGCTACGAAAACGACGAATTAATATTTAAATTTGACCTAATTTCTTAATATGGTATACTGTAAATAACTAACTAAACCATATTAAACATTATCCTATGACTTACTTATCCCAAATCATACAAACCCGTCTAGAAGAAAAATTAGCTAAACTAAACAAACTCCGCCCCCTTCCAAAATCGGCTGTACAAAAACTTCGAGAAAAATTTCAGATTGAAATGACCTACAATTCAAACGCGATTGAAGGCAACTCTTTAACCTTAAAAGAGACTTTTTTAGTTATTAACGAAGGCATAACAGTAAAGGGAAAACCCCTAAAAGATCATTTGGAGGCGAAAGACCACCATGCCGCGCTGGAATATTTATATGACTTAATAGATAGAAATAAAAAGCACACTGTTTCTGAAACGCTAATAAAAAATCTACATCAAATTATTTTACAAGAAACCGATAAAGAGTGGGCTGGCCGATATAGAAATGCCAATGTGATTATTGGCGGAGCGAAACACACGCCGCCAGACGCACTACAAGTACCACAAAAAATGCACGATTTAATTACTTGGCTAAATTCAGAAAAAAACAAATTGAATATTATTGAACTTTCTGCTTTGTTACATCATAAATTAGTGCATATTCATCCATTTTTTGACGGCAACGGCAGAACAGCGCGACTTACCATGAACTTATTTCTAATGCAAGCGGGATACCCATTGGTTGTAATTATGAAAAATGATCGAAAAAAATATTATGACGTGCTGGATAAGGCAGACAGTGGTAAATATGAACCATTAGTAAAATTCGTCGCTCAATCCATAGAACGCTCACTTGATATTTATTTGAAAACTTTAACTCCCGCAACCACAAAACAAGAAAAATCTATATCGCTAACTGAAATAGCTAAAACCACTCCCTTTTCTGCTAAATATCTAAACTTACTTGCCAGACAAGGTAAGCTTGAAGCATACAAAGAAGGCCGAGATTGGCTGACTTCAAAAGAAGCCATTGAGCGATACATAAAAAACAGAACGAGACAGCGAAAAATTTCTAAGTAATAGAACCTGGTATGCTGTTTTCTTCCGCTCCGTTACAGAAAACAATTTATTTATATATTTTAAAGATTATAGAACGGCATGGCAACACGCGTTAAAATTAAAATACAAGATAATAGCACTTTAAGAGCTGAAATTGATGAACTTTATGAAAAAGTAAGTCAAATAGACTTAGCGAAATGGTCTTTGAAAATAGCAAAAAGAATTTTGAATGTTGCAGGGCTTGATTATAAAAATTTTGATGTTATCGTTGAAGGATTTAAGGTAAATGAATTGTGGCAAAGTGGCAATGCAAGAATGTATGATATTCGACAAGCAGGTTTTAAAATACATAAACTTGCTCGTGATTGCGATTCTGAAATACAAAAATCTGCTTTGAGAACTACGGGACAGGCGGTCGCAAGCGGACACATGCGAGAACATGCCATGGTCACATCTGATTATGCGATAAAAACAATTGGATTAATTACGAATAATGATATCGATGCAATTACTAAAGAAAGGAAATGGCAGTTAAATAAATTGAAAAATGAAATTCACCCCTAACCCCTCGTTCGTTTTTCAAAACGGAAAAAATCAAATTTATAATAATTGAGGAAAGTCCATCTTTATAAGTAAGAACGAAAAATAATTTTTAGAAGCATAATCAATAAGTTTATAATAATTAAGTTTAATCTGTAAATTTATGAAATTTATAACGGCATCTTTATTATTCACAATCATAATTTTCCCAAGTATTGCCCAAGCTGGTTGTGTAGCTAGAGAGGATATTACCACGAAAATATTCGTAACGCCACGATTATCCTGCTTAGAGATTCATGCTGGACCAGACTGTACTGGTAGTGTTACATTAGATATTAAAAATAATTGCGACGATATTTTTGTTTACGAGGAGAATAATCAAAAAATCGAATTATATAAATATACTGGAAAATCAGGTGTTATATATTATGTTTATGATAGTAGTATCCCCCAAGATTATGGTAGCTGGTCTAGAGAATTATATTACAAAAATAATCCGGAAAGAAAGATATTGATTACGGCGGAAAATAAACGAGTCAATCCATTAACTATCATTATATTTAATCTTATACCCATGTTGGTGGATGTTATAATAATTGGATTCATTATAATAGCATTACTCCTATATTTATTTCACAAAAAAAGGGTTAATACATAGATCTATAAAAATTACTTCACCTAACACCTGCTATACGAACATTGCTTGTCCCCGTTCGTGGTGCGCTCCGCGCGATTTTCCACGACGGTGACGGCGCAACGTCGTATAGCAGGGATACGTTAGGTGAAATTTTACAGTCAAAAATGAAAGAAAAAAAATATCTACTCATAAATTTGTATTGGCTATACTACTGTATTAGTCAATACGTCCTATTAATTCCGGGTTATTTAAAACTAGGAACTTTTTTTACAACCCTATCTTTTTTATTAGCTATTTTAAACTTTTTACCCTCAATACATATTATATGGAATTACAACATGACTCGATTTAGTAATTCTAGAAAAATTTTCAGCCACTTAGCATTTATCAGCAAAAAAAGAGTGCTAGCAGAATCAAATAACACTGAAATGTGGAATAAATATGGCGAATATGACAAAAAAATTAATAAATATAGAAATATATGGCTGAAAATCACTAGGAGCTTAATTTTATCCTTCTTTTATCTTTTTTTCTTTGTGTTTTTTCAATCATATATTCTATTAATACATATCGAAAATTTATTAGACACGGCCTTCATATCAACCTTTTTCTCTTCTTTGCAGTTAGGATTAATTTTATTAATATTTTATTTATTGGAAACAATATTTGATATTGCCTATAGCACCATAGACAAGTATGGTGACCCCAATATATAGTATTAAAAAAAATAATTTTATATACTAATTAAGTTAAAAAAACTATAACTATGAACAAAAAAATCAAAGTCGTATTAGCGATTGTAATTACAATCGCATTATAACCAACAGAAAATTGTACTAAATTTACTAATGAACTAGGTATTAAACTAAACTACCAAGCTGACTTAATCAATATTTGCGAAAGATTAAAATAAAAAATAATTAAGCCTTGACTGTAAAACGTCATATACTAGCGTGTATACGGTTACAATCATCATACCTCATCGCTCCACCCATATTGCTCCCTACTCACATACACGCGAACGTTAGGCAAAATAAATTTTTATGGAAAATAACCAAAATCCAACCAATCATATCGCCATTTTCAAAGGCAAATCTATTAGAAAGACCATTTATCAAAAAGAGTGGTGGTTTTCTATTTTAGATATAATTCAGGCCATAACTGATAGCCCTCATCCCAAAACCTATTGGGCAAAAATGAAAGAACGAGATAAGGCCTTATTTGAACCGTTCCCATTTTGGGAACAGTTGAAATTGCCTGCGGAGGACGGCAAAATGCGAGAAACTGACTGCGCTAATACTGAAGGACTGCTTCGTATTATTCAAAATATTCCATCCCATAAAGTTGAGCCATTGAAACGTTGGCTGGCTAAAGTCGGCTACGAACGACTACAAGAGATAGAGAATCCAGAGTTAGCAACCAAACGAACAAGATTGCTCTACAAACTAAAAGGCTATCCCGATAAATGGATTGAGATGCGCATGCGAGGTATTGCCATACGCGAAGATCTGACTGATGAATGGCAAAAAAGAGGTGCTGAGCATACAAAGGATTATGAAATTTTAACAGCAGAAATATCGCAGGCCACATTTGGATTAAAGCCAAATGAACACAAAAAAATAAAGGGGTTAAAACGTGAAAATCTTCGCGACCATATGGATGATTTTGAGCTCATCTTAACTATGCTCGGTGAGCGCACTACGGCTGAAATCCATAAAACCAAAGATTCTAAGGGTGTGCAACGATTAAAAGACGATGCCCGGCTTGGCGGAGAAGTAGCAGGAACGGCCAGAAAACAAATTGAAAGAAGAATCGGCAGATCGGTTATTTCAGAAAATAATTTTTTGAAATCTAATAATCGCAAGAAAATGAATCCGCCAAAAAAATAATAGGGGGAAATTAGGCCGACAACACATAACAGTGTATATCTGGTTCCTCTTCGCTACACCCAAATTGCTTCGCACTTCAGATGATGCCGATACGTTAAGTGAAATTAATTTATTACCCCCATATGAATCTCTATTTTATAACAGGCAACAAAAACAAATTCGAAGAAGTTAAGTTAATCTTGCCAAATATTGAGCAACTTGATATTGATCTACCAGAAATTCAAGACATTGATGCAAAGGTTATAATAAAAGCAAAACTTTTGGAGGCACTGAAACATAAAGATGGTGTATTCATTGTGGAGGACACATCGCTATATTTAGATTGTCTTGGTGGTTTGCCTGGTCCATTAATTAAGTGGTTCATGAAAACCATGGGCAATGAAGGTTTATATAATCTTGTTGAAAAATTAGGGAACAAAAAAGCAGAGGCTAAAACCATAATCGGATATGCTAAAAATTCAGATAAAATTCATTATTTTGAGGGATGTATAAAGGGTGAAATAGTTTTGCCACGAGGAGATTCTGGCTTTGGCTGGGACCCAATTTTTCAGCCTAATGAATCCGCTAAAAGTTTTGCCGAACTGACACACGAAGAAAAAAACCATATCAGCATGAGAAGAGTCGCAGTAAACAAACTAAAGGAACATATGGGGGGGGTAATAAATTAACATCACTTTATGACGAGCAGGCCAAAATATTCAAAGGAATTATTTGAGTTATTTGAAAAAATATTAACAACCGCTAAATTAACAAAGTAAATTGCCAAAAAAAATTTTCAAATATGAAAACAAAATTTACAATCGGAGCATTTGCCATTATACTTGATAAACAAGACCGCGTTTTGCTTTGCCATAGACGTGATTACGACCTTTGGAATCTTCCTGGTGGGGGTATGAACGCTAATGAAACGCCTTGGGAGTGCGTGGTCCGTGAAGTAAAAGAAGAAGTCGGCCTTGACATTGAAATTGAACGGCTGGCTGGCGTGTACAGCAAACGCAATCAAACAGACTTGGTGTTTTCTTTTGTTGGCAGAATTGTTGGCGGAAAAATAACACTTACAGATGAAGCCGACCAAATTGAATATTTCTCAATCGAAGATATTCCAAAAAATACTGCGCCAAAACATGTTGAGAGGATAAAAGATGTTCTAGAAAATAAAAGCAAAACATTAATAATGAAAATTCAAGAAGGTCCATCATAAATTGATTTAATAAAAAAGGCATTAAATTAATTCATTATAAAAAATATGACAAACGAATACAAAGGTGCAATCATTGAGGAAAGCCTAGCTGACAATAGACTTCTAAATAATTTAGATATTATTAAAGTCAGAATTTCTAATGACGAAAATCCGGCTGATCGTTGGCATATATATACTGTCAAAGTCAATCAAGAAGAAATTGAAAAATTAGCGCAAAATATCAAACCCAAATGGTACATGCATTTTTGGAATGACCAAAAAGACATTATCGCTATTTTTGAAAATAAAAAATTTAAATTTAATTATGAAGACAAAGCGAGTTGGTCACCAGCTATAGACTATGGCTTATCTCAAGGAATTCCCAAAGAACAACTGGATTTTTTAATTGATTAAAATTAAGACAATAAAACTATATGAATCCAATAGAATTTCTCAGACAATTTCGTCTTGGCGGTTATGCCATATTTGATTTTGCCGTTTCTTTTTTGGGCATTTACTTGCTCGCGCCACTACTATCAAAACTCTTTCTAAAAATCGGAGTTGACATACCAAAAAACAATTGGCTGTTTTTAACTTTGCCAATCAGTATTGCCATTCACCTGTTGGTTGGAAAAATAACTCCCATGACCAAAAATCTCATAGACCTGCATGGGCATTATATTTTAAAAATAATAATTTTAGGCTTACTTATTTTTGGACTAAAAGGTATAAAAATAATAAAATGAAACAATCAAACCATTCTCAAATGACTTTTCAAGAATTAGCGATCAAACTAGACGAATTTGATTCTGATCGCAAATGGATCGGCCTAGACCCATCGGATTTAGCAAAGTCTATAATCTTAGAGGGAGCTGAATTATTAGAACATTTTCAATGGGATAATACTTTAAATAACAAAGGAGATAAAATTCCTGAAAAAAATTTAGACGACATAAAACATGAAGTCGCTGATATTTTAATTTATCTTATGAAATTTTGCCGTGAAATGGATATTGATATTGTAGAAGCCACAATTAAAAAATTAGATAAGGTCGGAAAAAAATATCCTGCCAATTACAAAGATGACGACGACCATGGAGAATATTTGAGAATTAAACAAGAGCACAGGGCTAACAAAACATAATTAATCAATCCTAAAACTCATAAACTAAAATCCGCCCATAAGCGGGTTTTTTTTCGTTGGTGATAATTTCTTTAGCAGGAGTGAGATCAGGAATGCGAAAATCATAAGAGATGACTTTGGCGCCAGGCTTTAATTCTGCTTTAAATTTTGGCGACAGCTTGGCCATAACTTCCGGAAACAAATAGCAATAAATCAAATCAGCATCATGCAAATCAGCTTTGAAAAAATTCTGACAATGAAGCTTTACATCAGCCTTGTTGACAAACACATTAAACCTTCCCCACCAGTATGGCGCCAGTGACATCTCGTAGCCTTCGCCACGCAGTCCAAATTTTTTGGAAGCGCGCACCAAAAAATGCGCCTTGCCACAGCCAAGATCATAAACTTTTTGTCCTGGTTTTAAATTTGCTTCTTCCAGCACTCTGTCAAAATGTTTTTTGGGCGAGGAAATAAAAGGCACTCCCCTGGTCCGAATCATGCCCCAAAAAATTGACGACATAATCACAACGGCCGAGAGTGAAATCGCCAAAGCCAAAAGCTCAACGAATAATTCCATAAAAAATATTTTAAATTTTTAAGTCTTCTAAAATTTTTCTGGTATTCCGACTAATGGAACGCGGAATATCCACAATCACATCAACCAAATGATCACCACGGCCACGGCCATTGAGGTGCGGTACGCCTTTATCGCGCAACCTAAATTGTGTGTGGCTCTGTGTGCCTTCGTGAATTTTTAATTTTACTTCGCCATCAACAGTTTCAATACCAATAGAATCGCCCAAAATCGCCTGAGTCAAAGAAATATGGCTTTCGGAAAAAACATCATCCCCTACTCTTCTAAATTTTTTATTTTCTCTCACGCGAACATGAATATACAAATCACCGGCTTGTCCACCTGGTCGATCAGGCTGTTCACCTTTGCCGGATAATTTTATGGACTGTCCCGAGCTGATGCCAGCGGGAATTTTTACTTTTATTTTTTCCGTGCCATAAACAGAGCCGGTACCGCGACATTTGGAACATTTTTTATCCGGTCGTTTGCCTGTACCATGACACTCGGAACAAACGGCAGTGGATTGAAAATTTCCCAAAATTGTTTGTTGTATTTTGTGCACTTGGCCAGTGCCGTTGCAAGTCGGGCAAGAAGCAATTTTTGAACCAGGTTCGGCGCCAGTATTGCCACAATATTCGCAGGAAACTTTTTTGGATAAATCAATAATTTTTTCAACGCCAAAAACAGACTCTTCAAACTCAATGGCAATTTCTATTTCCATATCCTCTCCGCGTGAGACTTTGGCCGAACGGCTTTGACCGCCACCAAAAAAAGAAAATAAATCTCCCAAATCTCCCATGTCCCCAAAATCAAAATTCACATTGCCTTGCCGAAAACCACCGCTTTGACCATATGGATTGCCAGAATTAAAACCACCTCCGGCATTATTGTTATATGCCGAACCAAACTGGTCATACTGTTTGCGTTTTTGCTCGTTGCCCAACGTCTGATAAGCTTCGTTTATTTCCTTGAACTTATCAGCGTTACCTGTTTGTTTGTCCGGATGGTGTTCGTGAGCTAATTTACGAAACGCTTTTTTAACATCTTCTTGGCTGGCGTTTTTTTCAACGCCGAGAGTTTTATAATAATCTTGAGCCATGATAAAATTTTTTTATTATGCTTTAAAACCGATCCCTTCTTTGGGCGCTTCTGCTTCGGCAATAACTCCGAATTGCTCTTCGTATTTTTTTAAATTTTCAGACAAAGCCGAGAGCATGCGTTTGTAATGGCCTGGACTGGTAATAATTTTAGCACAAACCCGACCGCTTGGCGACACAATGTTTAAAAAAGTCAGCAAAAATTCATCCTTGCTATGTAATACTTGCATAGCATTAGCATATTCACCGCCTGCAAAATTATCAGTAATTTTTATTTCTGATTGAGGGTTTTGATTGTCCATATTTTTTTTAATTTATTTCTTAACTTCCTCAAACTGACCTTCCACTGGTTCATCAGCTTTCGGTGCACCATCAGAACTAGCATCACCTGCTCCTGCGTCAGCTGGAGCTTCATTTGGAGCAGATTGATACATTGATGCGCCTACTTTTTGAATCGCCTCTGACAGCGCATCATAATTGGTTTTAATAATTTCTTGATTATCACCTTCTTTTGATTTTTTCAAATCTTCCATTTTATCCATAACACCTTTGCGATCATCAGCCGAAACTTTATCACCCGCGTCTTTCAAAGTTTTTTCGCAAGTGAAAAGTAAACTCTCGGCTTGATTTTTTATATCAATTAATTCTTTTTTCTTTTTATCAGCTTCGGCATTAAGCTCGGCATCCTTTTTCATTTTTTCAATTTCTTCTTTGGATAAACCACTGGATGAAGTGATAGTAATATGCTGTTCCTTGCTAGTCGCTTTGTCTTTGGCTTTGACATTCAAAATACCATTAGCATCAAGATCAAAAGTCACTTCAATTTGAGGTACGCCACGAGGTGCTGGTGGAATACCATCAAGCATGAATTTGCCAAGAGTCTTATTATCTCCAGCCATAGGACGTTCACCTTGAAGTACATGGATTTCTACGCCAGGTTGATTATCAGCGGCCGTGGAAAATACTTGAGACTTGGAAGTCGGAATAGTAGTATTTCTATCAATCAAAGGAGTCATAACACTGCCCATGGTTTCAATTCCCAAAGTAAGCGGAGTGACGTCCAAAAGCAACACATCTTTAACATCACCTTGAAGCACACCAGCTTGCACAGCCGCGCCAAGTGCCACCACTTCGTCTGGATTGACGCTGATATTCGGTTTTTTGCCAAAAAATTCTTCAACTTTTTTCTGCACGAGTGGCATACGAGTCATACCGCCGACCATCACGATTTCTTGAATATCTTTGGTGGTCATATTGGCATCGGCTAGAGCTTTTTTGACTGGTTCAAAAGTTTTTTCAACCAAATCACCAACAAGAGATTCTAATTGCGCGCGAGTGATTCGTAGATTCAAATGCTTGGGCGAGCTATCAGCGCCCATAGTAATAAAAGGCTGATTAATTTCAGTTTCCATTTGAGTGGATAATTCAATTTTGGCTTTTTCAGCAGATTCCTTGACCCGTTGTAAAGCCGTAATATCTTTTGATAAATCAACACCTTCTTGTTTTTTAAATTCATCCAAAATATAATTCATGATTTTCAAATCAAAATCATCACCACCTAAATGCGTGTCACCATTGGTTGATTTCACTTCCACAGTATCGGCAGCCACATCCAAAATAGAAATATCAAAAGTACCACCACCCAAATCATACACCGCGATTTGCTGGCCTTGTTTTTTTTCAAAACCATAAGCCAAAGCCGCGGCTGTCGGCTCGTTGATAATACGCTTCACGGTCAGACCAGCGATTTCACCAGCATCCTTTGTGGCTTGACGCTGAGCATCATCAAAATAAGCTGGCACAGTAATGACTGCTTCGGTGATTTTTTCACCAAGCTTAGCTTCGGCATCTTCTTTTAATTTTGTCAGCACCATGGCGGAAATTTCTTGAGGGCTATATTCTTTTCCACCCATTTCAATTTTGACACCATTGCCTGATTTAATAATTTTGTATGGCATTAATTCAATATCACGCTGGACTTCTGAATCAGAAAAAGCGCGACCCATCAAACGCTTGATAGAAAAAAGCGTATTGGCCGGATTAGTGACGGCTTGGCGTTTAGCTGAGACACCAACCAAGCGTTCACTGTTTTTGGCAGTGGCAATAATTGACGGCGTGGTACGCGCGCCTTCTTTGTTTTCTAAAACTTTTGGCTGGCCACCTTCAATGACTGCCATGCACGAATTGGTCGTGCCCAAATCTATTCCTAAAATTTTACTCATATTATTTTTTTGTTATTTATTATATTATTTTTAAATTTTAAATTATTTAGCTACTTTCACTTTGGCTGGCATCAAAATCTGTCCATCCACCAAATAGCCCGGTGCCACTTCTTCAAAAATTATATCCGAATCAACACCTTCTTGTTCTTCGCATGAAATAGCTTCGTGCAAATTGTGATCAAATTTTTCACCAACAGTTTTTATTTCTTCAATTTTATATTTTTTAAAAAACTGCTGAAATTGTTTTTGAATCTGTTCCAATCCCACAGCCCATGACTCTTTTTTTACTTCTTCCGGAATATGTTTCAGACCTAATTTAAAATGCCCATATACTGGCAAGACTTCAGCCATAAAAGTGGCATTAGCAAATTCAAATAATTCTTGCCGTTTTTTTTCACTCTCTTTTATTAAATTAGAATAATCAGCTTGAGCTCTTTGCCAGCCAGCTAAATATTCTTGGGCCTGCTCTTGTGTCTTTGCTAATTCATTTTGTAATTCTTCAAGATTTTTTTCTTCGCTCATAATATTTAGAAATTATTTAATAATTTTTTTTAGTTCACTTATTAATCCTAAATTTTTATTGTAATTCATCCTAAGCGGTCCTAAAATGCCCAAAAATATCTCACCATCAGCTATTGGCAATTTAACCATAATTAAGGCAGTAGCCTCGCCAAAAGGGCTGGCCTTGCCAGTCATTATTTTGGGTTCAATATCTATAGACTGAAACGTTTTGTGCATGGCTTCGTCTAAGTTATCAATAGCGTCAGAAAGGGAAAAAATCCTGCTTGGCTCAAAAAATTCTGGCTGACGGAACAAATTAGCAATACCAGTGTAATATACATCACTATCCCCAAAACCCACCAAAATAGCTTCCACTGACAATTCAGCCAATTCTTTAGCTAAATTTTTAACATCTTCCCTGTTGCCGTTGAAATTTTTAGCTAAATTATGAAAATTTTCTGGCGATTCATTGCTAGTCCGATTCGTTTTGACAAAGTTTTTAATGTAATACTCATAACCTTTTAGAGTCGGCAAACGACCAGCCGAGGTGTGAGGCTGACAAATCAGACCCAATTCTTCTAATTCGCACATTTCATTTCTGATAGTGGCCGGGCTCAAATCTGAAAAATATTTTTCCACAATCAGAGCTGAACTCACCGGAACAGCCATATCAATATGCTCTTCCACGATTATTTTAAGCAAATTTTGCTGTCTTTCAGTCATTTTTGCTGATATTTTAGAATATTTTATTGAATTAGCACTCACACATACAGAGTGCTAATATAAATATA
>Ga0194044_10000371_pt1 | contig 22156 bp, 20 predicted proteins | sample JunL4417m_MetaG_FD_155460 | JGI IMG/M metagenome (GOLD analysis project Ga0194044, IMG submission 155460) | Anoxic zone freshwater microbial communities from boreal shield lake in IISD Experimental Lakes Area, Ontario, Canada - Jun2016-L442-17m | ecosystem: Environmental > Aquatic > Freshwater...
GGCTTTTTGGGTCGCAGGCCTTTGAAAGGCGGGTCCCGACATTCGGTTTTCGTATTGTTCCTTTGCTTTTAACATCTTCATTCCAACACCTCTTGTGATTCGATATCACTTACCGAACTAAAGTTCCAAAAGGCCAAAAAATTATTCAAGGGCTAAACACTCAAACTGAGGAGAGGCGGAGACTTATAACTGCCGTCCGCAACCGCAGCTCCCCGCCATCCCCGCCAGTGCCTGGTTCGGCGATTTTTGCCGTCTTTTATTTCCAGCAGTTGGATGTTCTATGTCTCGAATTCATTTCGCGGCACACCTGACTGGCGGATGATGGATTGAAGTGTGCCAATAAGCAGTTCTGTATGATTAGGAACTGGTACGGTGACCGTTGTATCATAAAGTTGCTTCTGCATCACGATATGACTACCGCGCTGCCGCATCTCAAGGAAGCCGTGGTACGCGAGGATGGCGCAGACTTGTTTTCCGGAGAGGACACGAAGCTTACCCAACGGCCACCTCCATTCGAGTTACATACACTTCCTCGTGTAAGCGCATCTGAATCTCCTCGGGCGAGGCTATTTCGAAAAATAACTCCAGAGCCTCCCTAAGGTTATCGCGGGCTTCCGTTACTGTATCACCTTGACTGGCGATATCGAGTTCTGGGCAGAGCGAAACATACCCGTCCCCGTAGCGCTCAATAATTGCTGTAATTTGCTTTTGCATAATGTCTCCGCTAATTTTGTTGATTTTGTTCACTTTTTTTTTGAGTATGAAAGAACCACCTTGAAACAGGGCATCAGGTTTGTTTGAACAAATTTTCAGCAGAATTAAAAAGACTTGATTTCAATGTTTATTGAGAGCCTGATTCGCTCATCTCCGAATTGATGATTTGCAACATAATACCCATTATTTTACCAAGTTGTTCTATATAATATTCTTTAACATCTATATACAATGAGTCATCCAGTTTCAGAAATCTCCAGATGCTCCCTGTTGTAACAATGCCGTACATTGTTTTAATCTGATTCCCTTTCTGTTCGTTGAACATTCCGGATGCTATCATTTCGGCTGCACACTGCGCCAGCCCGGATTTTATATTGTCATTTTTGGCCTCGACAATGGAAATGACTGGTGAACTTACATAAAGCTGTTCTTTTGAAAGAGAAATAATATAATCGCAAACACCGTTCAACCCTTTTTCCTTATCAACATTGAATTCCACACCTGAGAAAAGACTGATCCGATGATTCAGGACTTTTCTCAGTTCGATGAGAACCGGTGTCACAATCATCTCGGAGCGTGCTTTTTCGGTATGTATCGCAAGTGCCAGCGGAATGTTTTCTTTAAGTATCTCGCTCAGAGAATCGCTTATCTTTTCCTCTCTGACATCGGGAAAAAGATTTGTTTCCGCCTCTATAATCAACTGAAATTTCTCTTTTATTTCACTAAGAGTATAATCACTGTATGCCATATCGGATACATTCTCTCTTTTTGTTCACTGCTAATCAATTAATTTTCAGCAGAATTAAAAAGACCTTATTTCAATTTTTATCATGGCTGAAGCACTTCCGGAAGTACAGGTGATGGTGGCCGTACCCGGCGTTAAACCGGCAATCAGCGTTGCCCTTGCCGTACCCTGTTCATCAACAGTGGTTGTGGAATAGCTGTTCTTGTTATTGGAAAATACAGCAAGGCTCGTTACAAAGTTGGCAGAAGTTCCTATAGCAACAGCTAAGCCGTTTTTATCTCTTAAATTGGCGGTAATGACGGATGAACTAATGCCATCAGCAATTAACGATGTATTCGATACGGAAAGGGTGATACTTGCCGTTGGCCCCGAAGTCGCATTTACAAATTTCAGATATGTTAGCGCAACCAGTCCGCCGGCGGAGCACTGAACCTTAACGTCTCCAGGCGTTGTACCAGCATACAGGACAGCAGTCGCAGTTCCAGTAGCATCGGTCTGCGTTGTAAAACTAGCAGAACCACTTGCAAAAGTACCCAGGTTTGTCGTGAATACCATCGTTGTTTTCTGCTTCGGCGGACCGCCGGCGCTATCTGTCAACACAGCGGTTATCGTTGAAAATGATATGCCATCCGCATTTATGCTTGTGGGATTTGCCGTCAGCTTCAGCGTTTCTCCACCTTGGCTGCCAAAATTCAGCATCACATACGTTACCAGACCCCCTGCAGAACACTGCACCTTAACATCACCGGACGACGTTCCAGCATACAGAATAGCAACCGAGGTTCCCGTAGCATCTGTCACTGTCTGAAAATGATTAGCACCGTTTGCAAACAGGCCCAGACTTGTCGTAAAATCCACCTGCGTTCCCTGCAACGCAGGCTTTCCGACGGCATCGGTCAACACTGCTGTTATCGTTGAGAATGATATGCCATCGGCCTTGACGCTGGTGGGATTAGCCGTCAGCGTCAGCGTCGCTCCACCCTTGTTATCATTCATCCCAGTCGCGGAGCCACCACACCCATAACAGCAATATGCGACAGTTATCAGTAAAACAGCCTTAACCAAAACAATAGAACGTTTCATAACACTCCTTAATTTCAATCGTAAATGTCTGACAAACGAAATTGCAATATTCTCGGCAAAGAAACAATAGATATCAACTTGTTGGCTTATCGACTCGAGCTTCCCGCTGCTCCATTTGAACAATTTTTGGAGTCATAAAAATCAAAAGCTCTTCCTGTTTGCTAACATCTTTTGTTTGACCAAACAGATACCCCAGCACAGGGATTTTCGACAACAAGGGAACACCTGAGTCGTCTGTAGCCTCTGTAGCCTTGGTAATGCCGCCAATCACCAGAGTATCACCATCATCCACCAAAAGCTCTGTCGATGCTTGTTTAGTGGCAAGCGTTGGAATATTCTGAATGTAGCCGGCGACATCTTTCTTTTCAATTTCAATTTTCATGGAAATCCGGTTATCCTGGGTAATGTGCGGAGTCACCCTGAGTTTCAGTTTTGCATCTTTAAACTGGACCGTTGATACCGTAGATGTCCCTGTTGCTGGCAGCAAGTACCCGATTTCCAGCCCTTGTTCAATAAGAGCCTCTTTATTATCCAATGTCATTATCTTGGGTGAAGATATGATTTTCCCTTTCTTGTTGTTTTCCATGGCCTGGAGCTGAGCATTGATGACAATCGGGGTCCCTGGAATCCGCATAAAATTAAATCCAAGTGATCCTACATTCGTAAGTCCGGTTGGAAAATTCACCGCTGTATCAAATCCATGGGTTCCACCAAGTGTATCATACCCCGGCTGAGGCCCGATCCCGGCGGTGGGATCGCTATTCTGGATTCCCCACTGCGCCCCCCATGTAACACCCAAATCTCGTGAAAAATCCGTGCTGGCCTCAACTATTTTGGCCTCAATCACGACCTGTGGTGTAACCCTGTCCAGTTTCTGAACGATCGACCGAATATGCTTGACCTTGCTGGCGGTGTCCGTAACAATCAACTGATTGGTCCGATCATCCACGGTAATGGAACAGTCTTTGCGACCTGGAGTAACCATATCCTTGACATGCTGCAACATTTCTTCTTTAGCTTTGGCATAATTCACCGGTATGTATTCAGTGACAACCGGCTCCAGCTCCAGACTCTGCTCCTTGGCTTTTTTTTCCGCTTCAAAGAACTGCTGTTTGGATATTTCTTCCTCCTTCAGCGTTGTCAGCTTGGCGATACGGATAATTCCCCCCTCCTCAATCTTATCCAGTTGATTCATCCTTAGAACCAGATCCAGAACCTGATCCCATGGTACCGGCTTGTCAAATGCCAGTGTAACCTTTCCTGTAACATCTTTATCTATGGCAAAATTCTCTCCGCTGTAATCTGCGAGAAGACGAAAGACGTTGCGGATATCCGTATCAAAAAAATCAAGTCCCATTCTCTCGCCGATATAAACCTTGGCGACATCACTTCTGTAAACACCGGATCTCCGGGCCTCTGCTGAAACAACCTTGGCTTCTCCAGAAGGCTCCGCACGACCTTCACGCTTTCCAGCAGTTGTCAAATCCGGCCTGGCTACCGGCGGCTCTTCGGCTTTTTCAACGGATGTTGTTGACTGCACTATACGCCCCCGTGCGAGAGTCGACAAAATTGGCGGCTCCTCGGCTTTTTCAACGAAAGTCGTTGGCAGCGGCGCATCTGGCTTGGGCGGAATGGAAGAGGCTTCAAATCGAATTTTGATCACATTGCCTTCCTGCTCTACAAAATACGGAACTGCTTCCCTAAGATCCAAAGCCACCATGGAATCGTCTTTCATGGCTGGTGTCTGCAAAGGACGGATCCGGTCGATGGCGCTCTCAAAGCGGTTGGTAATTAGCGGCAGTTTGCGGAAATCCGAAATATGGGTATGATAGAGCCTCAACTGAACGGCGGTTGGAGAAATCTTTTCCATGCGGTACTCAACCGGCCGAGTGGTTCCGATAATTACTGTGGACTTCCCTTTTAATTCACTGAAAAATTCAATGCGCTTCACCCATGCGGGGCCAGAGACTTTTGCGGAAGAACCCTTTTTTCGTGAATCAACCGGATATGTTCGGCTTATTACGGCTGGGCCTGTAGCACTGCCTGCAGTCAAAGACAACTTCGGTTCAGTAATTGATGTCTCCCGGATGGACTGGCGGGTCATATCTACAGAAGCATCGGGGGCATTCCTGGCAAACGAAATTTTCAAGCTGTTACCTTCTCGCATCACCTGATAAGGAACGTCTTGTGATAATGCAATTTCGATTTTGGATGTCTGCGCATCCCCCACTTGAGAAACAGCAATATTACCGATCACATCGTTACCTACAGGTAATGCCGGAATCATGTCACCGACATGGGTCTCCGGAAAATACAAAATAACGCCTAAAGGGGAAAGTTGCTTGACTGAAGTATAGGATAGAATCGCGTTGCCCTGAATATTTACAACAACCGCATCGGGTTCTTTGGAGACCTGAATATCCGTGATTATTTTGGAAACATCCGTTTTCTGAATGTCCTGGGCATCCGGCCGGATAGCCGCATCCTTAGCACATCCCATAGCAAACCCAATACATAATACCAGCAGAACAGGCAGCTTGATAAATCGAAACAGCCTGAAAGAGTTACACTTCATACTACAATTCTCCGGTTAGTTTCTGGAATTTTAACTCCGTGTTACGATTTGAAACAGCGCCCAGTGCATCTTCAACTTCTTCTTCAACAATAATTCGATCTTTCAGGATATTCGTCACTGAACCAGAATGTATTCCGATATAGGTTCCTACCGAGACAATATATCCTTTGCCGGTAGTTTCTTCAACCATTGCTTTGAAGCCGGACGGAGTCCTGATAATCGCAGTCAGTTTTAACTGACTTAAATCAACCCGTTCAAGGGGAGTTGTGGGTTCACGTTTCTCTTTTTTTGTCTTGGTATCCGGCAGAACCTTTTGTGGCTCATCTTTCAGCAGCGGTATGAATGGGTCGATTTTCCCGTCAGGATTATACGACCCCCCCACTGCTGAAGTGGATGCCACTAATACTTGCCCGATTAAAGGATCCAGGCTCTCTGAAGAAGACACGTCCGGTATGGAGTCTGTTCGAACGCCCACATCTGGAAGCTTTTTCTGGGGTGAAACAGGCAAAGTGTCGATGCCAGGAACTAGCGGGGCATTCACACCCTCATGCTTGCCATCAATCTTTTTACGGACAATCTCTGGCTTGCCATCAATCTGTGTACTAACAGTCTCAGGCTTGCCATCAATTTTTTTACGGACAATCTCCGGCTTCAAGGACGATGCTCCAGATTTATCTGGAACCGTGACTGAAGAAGGCTCGGTCTTTACAATCTCCCCTGTATTTTTATTGATTTTTTTACGAACGATCTCCGGCTTGACTAACGGTGCTTCAGGGTTACTGCACCCTGTATGGCCGATAAGTGCGCCCATTAAACAATAAATCAGCACGATTTTGGGAAACTGAATCATACATCCGTTTTCTATACTGTGAATGGACACCATTTGCGTCTTTGCCACCCCAACCCTCCCCGCTGGGGGGGGAGGGAGTTTATGGAAGGTTCAGATTATGCCCATTCGCAGTATATTTGCGTATTAAGGAATTATCGAAAAACTTGCAGCTATTATCCCTTTGGTAACATTTTCATCATTTTGTACGAACTATTTCTTTTCAGCAGGTTTCTTAGCCCCCTTGGCATCTTTGACCGCCGGAGCTACAGGTGTTTCCAGAAATTTATATGTTACTGCGATACAAGACGTAATCAGCCGAGCTGTATCCTTGGCGGAAGGAGCCGTCTTGACATCCTTCGCTACAGGCTGCGACATCTTGATATCCTTGATATTAACAATCCTGTTCAGATTTGAGACCTTATCAAAAAACATTCCAACATTGTGATAACTTCCAGACACCGTAACGGAAACAGGTATTTCAGCATAGAAATCCTTGGGTACCTCTGGTTTGGGTTCAAAAAGGATAAACTCCAGCCCCGCATCATGACCAAATTGCGAAACACTGGTCAGGAGCAACGGAATCTCTTCCTTATCCGGCAATGCATTTCGCGTGATGCTGAAATCCTGCTCAGCATCTTTCATCTCCTGCCTGAATTTGTTAATCTGTGATGCAGCAGCTTTGGCGCTAGCCAGTTGCTGATCAAGCTTTTTCAGTTGTGTATTCATTGCATCCAACCGGGTGTACTGCGGATAAAAAAAGAAATACCCGAATACGCCTGACAGAAGGAAAATCGTCAGTACGCATATCAGAATCCGCTGAACCAGGGTCAGCTTGGCGATTTTTTCTATCACCGGATCCAGAGATTCAAGAGAGATATCGGGTAATCTCATTTTTTTACAGCCTTTTCAGAAGTGTCAGCTTCGGGCTTGGCGATTTTCCGGCACGATATTTCAAAGTTTTTTAAAATGACATCCTTGATGGCCTGCTGTTTGAGAGTTTTAAGACTGACGCTGGAAAACAGCTTGCTGCCTTCCAGCTTAATCATGAAATCCGCCACAGTCTTGTTATCCAGGGCAAGTCCGTTTATTTCCACGGATTCACTGATATCGGAAAGGCTGGTAAACCACATCCGACCAGGGATAACCATATTGGTCATGGTGTCCAGGAGGACAACAGAAGACTTGCGGTTTCGCTCCAGATCTTTTATGACCGTAGTTTTTTTTCTGATGGTGTCGAGCTTTTTTTTAATATCATCTATTTCTTTGGTCAACACTGTCAGTTCGCTCAGTTGTTGAGTTGAAGTTTTGATGCGACTGTCCAGGTTCTCAATTTTTCGGTTGAGAGCTGAAGCAAGATAAGACATGCCCAGAATTAGAAATATCAGCACAAGAACAAAAACGGAGACCTGCTGACGAACATTCTCTTTTTTTCGCGCCTTACGAAAAGGCAGAAGGTTGATTCGTATCATTTGTCATCAATTCTCCGAATGGCAAGGCCCATACATATCGCAGCCTGTGGGGATACCTTTTTGAGAAAAGATGGATCAAGCCTTTTATCTATGGAAAAATTTCCAAAAGGATTGATGACTTCAACTTCTGATGCAGTTTCAGTTGCCAATATCTGCAGAAATTCATTTATATTGGCGCCACCGCCGCTTATCAGAATCTTTCTGATCTGATCATCCGGATACGTTGAATAAAAGAAATCAATGGCTCGCCTGATTTCAAGACACCAATCACCGATAACCAATGTAACAATTTCTGCAATTTCCTGTGGGGTTATCTTGTTGGATTTTCCAGTGAGTTTTATCGTTTCGGCATCTTCCAGGGAGCAGACCACCTTATTCGAAATTTTAAGATTAATTTGATTGCATCCCAGGGAAACATCCCTCGTGAACAAGGATACGCCATCTTTAACGATATTCAGGGATGTCTTGCTGGCGCCTATATCAATTAACGCAACAACCTCTTCTTTGGTATCGTAATTGATCTCGTAGATATTCTGAAGCGCAAAAGCATCGATATCAACCACACATGGCCGCAGACCCGATAACTCAATCAGGTTGACGTATTCACTGACTAATTCTTTTTTGGCGGCAACAAGAATCACGTCCAGTTTGTTGGCGGCAACCTGGCTTTCTCCCAGAATATGGAAATCCAGATTCACATCATTAATATCAAAGGGAATGTACTGCTCCGCCTCGTATTGAATGGTCTCTTGCAGCTCTGAGTCCGTCATGTTCTGCAACTGAATTTTTTTAACAATAACCGAATATCCGCCTATAGAGATGGCCACATTTTTTTCTCTGATTTTCTGAACTTTGAACAGTTCGCAGATAGCTTCGGAAACCGTTTCAGGATCTTTGATGACACCATCTTCAATAGCGCCGTTTGGCAGGGTGATCATTCCGAACTTGTTCAGAATAAACCCTTTTTTTCTGGTTTCTAAAACATCACACAGCTTAACTGTTTTTGATCCGATATCGAGGCCGACCAAGTGATTTTTTTTTGCAAATAACATTTTACGGGGTGAAACCTGTATGGGTCCATTGTATGGATATTCAGGATGCTTCAGCCGACATCACAGGGAAGAGGGTAAAGATGAGTGAGACACTCCCCTATACAGTACTGAAAACATACGGCGATAAATTGACGTTACTGATACCGATATGGTTATTATGACTAAAATTATCCAAAGCTTCAATTGCCTTTAAAATACGAAATAGTCAAGTTTTTTTTGATTCAGAGACTGTTTACCTTGACATTAAAATCAGTGTTTCCTATAATTTTTCATTGGTATATATTCGTGAAAATACTGGCGACCCTGCATTCAACTGAAGCAATGAAATGGTTCCGATCTCAATACGCTTATGCCCCTGATAGAAAATGAAAAGATTAAACCATTCAGATTGGTCAAATATTTTACGATTATCAGCCTCGTGGTTATTTTTACTGGCGCGCTTGTGCTGAGTTTTTTGAACATTCACTGGGCAAGAGCGATGCAATTGAAAAAAAGCGAAGAATATGCCCTGGTTCTGGTTGAAAATCTGAACCATCAGGTTTTTCTGCAGTTCATAATTCCGATTGTCCTGAAATTTGGGAAAATCGAACTCAGCAATCCCGATCAGTTTGAAAGAATGGACACAATTGTTCGCAGTACGCTTCACAGCTTCAAGGTGGAAATGGTGAACATCTACGATACCAACAATACCATTTCTTACAGTTTTGATAAACAACTTATTGGACGAAGAAATATGGGGGGAACCGGCTACGAATACGCCATTACCGGAACACCGACATCCACACTGGTTCAGCGCGGAAATTTTTTGGAAATTCCCATGGGATTTCCCAAGGAAAGCCGGTTGACAACTTTTGCGCCAATTCGGGCGGAACGACAGTTTTTGCGTATTTCCGGACCTGTTCTGGGGGTAGTGGAAATCGTTCAGGATATCTCGGAGGATTATCAAACCATACTCCACTTTCAATTGCTGGTGATCGCCACTTGCATTGTGGTCATGAGCATCCTGATTGGCGTACTGGTCATTGTGGTTCAACGCGGTGAAGCCATTATCCAGCAACGAACCCAGGAGCAGCTCAGCTTAAAGGAAAAACTGGCTCAGTCGGAGCGACTGTCTTCCCTGGGAGGCATGGTGGCTGGAATCTCCCATGAGATACGGAATCCTTTGGGCATTATCAGAAGCTCCGCAGAACTGTTAAAGAAAAAAGTCGCACAATTTGATCCATCCAATTCCATCCCCGATATCATCGTGGAAGAGTCCAACAGGCTCAATCTTATCATCACGGATTTTCTCAATTTCGCAAAACCCAGATCTCCCCATTGTGCAGCCTGCCGGCTCGAAGACATTCTAGAAAAAAACATTGTTTTCATCGCCCCTCAGATTCAGGATCAGGGGTACATTATTGTGAAGAATTTCGACCATCATCCGCCCGAAATTCAGGCTGATTCGGACATGCTGTATCAGGCTTTTCTGAATATTTTCATGAATGCGATCCAGGCAATGCCGGAAGGCGGAAAAATTCTGGTCAGCATCGAATCTGCTAACAGTATCGTCAACATCTGCATCGAAGATGAAGGACCCGGAGTACCGGAAGAGCTGCTTGAAAGAATCTGGGATCCGTTTTTCACCACCAAGGAAAAAGGAACCGGACTTGGCCTGGGTATTGTAAAAAATATTATTGAATCCCATAACGGTGGCATCCGGGTCGAGAACCGGAAGGAAGGACCCGGAGTTCGTGTACTAATTGAATTGCCGATACCGGGCTAACGACGAATCAACAGATCAATAAGAACCATTATTCCAGATATCGGATTGGAATATCGGTTGCCGACTGCGAAATACCTTTTCGAATAACCAGGGTTTTTCCAATTTCTGTTCCATCCGATACCACATCGTAATGACAAAGCCCGCCTTTTCTCCGAAAGGTTTTCACACGCGGAAACCGCATCTCGACATACTGTTTCAACTGAATATCGTAAATTGGAACCGGCGAAAGTCTATGAGAAATGCTCCTGCCGACGGACGATTCCTTCTCCAGCTTTAATCTGAATCCAGATAAGATTCCCGATGAAAAATCCGTTTTCCGATAACGGTTCAATTTACCGTCAGCATTATATATCTTCCACTCAGATTCAATAAACTGATGAATAAAATCAAAGACGTAACTGGCAATCTGAAGATTCTGGGCAGTTCCGCTGATTTCAAGGACACTGCCCATCTTTCCTTTTTCGACCACATAGGCCCCAATCCATATCCCTTTCACAAAATAATAATCCATCAAGAGGTGCGCAAGGGAATAATCCTCACGGAAATGCCTGAGCGCGGGTTTTCCAACAAAGATGCTGAAATAGTCCCTATGTACTTTTTGAACGATCTGCTCAATCTCATATTTGGCCATCAGCTCATGAGCCTTAATCATGGCGGCCTCAGCCTCAAAAAGATTGCTGCTTTGGGCCAGCGCCATGAGCTTTTGAATCCGTAGCCGGATTTTATCGCTTTCGCATTCTGTTTCCCGAAAAATCAGCCGACTGAAGGGAATATATGTTCCGGCTGCTTGAGGGTTGGCCCTCAATATCCGGCAGGCATTCTGAAAGCAACGGCCATGAGGCGGCTCATGATGCACATTTGATACATCCGAGGCAAACTGGTGAGCCATTTCATGCAGAAGCACCTCCCGGATATCGTTCCAGGAATGATTCAGCACAAACTGCCGGCTGAGGCCGATTTCCCGCTTTTCAGATGACCAGTATCCCAATCTGTTCTTAAAATCCCGCAAGGCGAACAGGGGCTTGATCATCTGTTTTCGTTGTTCCCTATTAATATCCGACAAAGCGACATCCCATTCACACGACAGACCGTGAAGAATGCGCTGTTCCAAGCCTTCCAGAACTTTGGTGTTTTTCATGGAATATCAGCCTGCTTTTGATAATTGTGATAGGTTTGAAGCAGTCCTTCCGACAGCGCAATCACTGGTTTCCACCCCATGCTGTTCAATACTGAGACGTTCAGAAGCTTTTGGGGCATACCATCAGGCTGGGCCCTGTCCCAGATCACCCTGCCCGAATACCCAACCACGGCCTGAACTTTTTCCGACAGCTCAAGAATGGTTAAATCCTCGCCGGTTCCAATGTTGATATGGGTAATTTGTCCGTTCTGTGTCGCCTTGTCATAGAGGCTGTCCTCAAGTTGCATGATAAATACCGTCCCGGATGCCATATCATCCACATGGAGAAACTCCCGCCGGGCAGCGCCGGTTCCCCACAGTTGAACGACTGGAGATTTGGAGCTGGAAGGACTTGCGGATTGCCTCTCAGAGATATCCGCACCAGAAGGAAAAGGGATGCAGAGAGGATTGCGGAATGAATCCGGAATAGGGCCAAAGACAGCTTCGTCTTTCCGGATTGCGCTCCAGTTGCTTTCTTCCACCAGTCTTGCCAGGTGAAATTTTCGAATAAGCGCCGGCAGAACATGGGAATTATTCAGGTTATACGAATCGTTCGGACCATAGAGATTGGTAGGCATGACGCAGCGAAACCTGGTTCCATACTGGCGATTATAGGACTGACACAGCTCAATTCCAGCAATTTTGGCAATAGCGTAAGGCTGGTTGGTGGGTTCAAGAACGCCGGAAAGAAGATACTCCTCTTTCATGGGCTGAGGCGCATCTTTTGGGTAAATGCAGGAGCTTCCCAGAAACAGCAGGCGCCGGACTCCTGCGCTGAAAGCCTCGTGAATTACATTGCATTCAATCATCAGGTTCTGATAGATGAAATCCGCCCGATATGTATTATTGGCCAGAATCCCGCCGACTTTTGCGGCGGCAAGAACGACATAATCAATGGGTTCGGATCGAAAAAAATGGCGTACAGCCTGTTGATCCATCAAGTCCAGTTCGCGGTGAGTCCTGGTGATCAGGCACTTATGCCCACTGGCCGTCAGGAATCGCACAATCGCCGATCCCACCATGCCGCGATGGCCTGCAACAAAAATCCGCGAATTTAGCGTTAAAGGGGGTACTGGGAGCATCACACCATCCTCGGGTTATTCGAAATGATTGTAAATTTGAAAGCCTTCCTTCTCAACCAGAAAATCTCTTTTAGCTTCCATCAAATCTTTTTCCACCATGATCCGAATCAGTTCTTCAAAATCCATTTTGGGACTCCACCCCAGAACCGTTTTGGCCTTTGTTGGATCTCCCAGCAGAAATTCCACTTCTGCTGGCCTGAAGTACCTTGGATCAATACTGACAACAACCTGGCCAGGTTCGGGCGGTTTTTTCAGGCTGTTTCTACAATTTTCAGAAAAGGAGACCGTATCGATCACACCGGTTTCTTCAATACCGGAGCCTCTCCAGAGCAGATGGATACCAATGGCGTTAAATGCCTTTTCTACAAACTCACGAACCGAATGGGCCTTGCCGGTTGCAATCACAAAGTCCTCCGGTGTTTGTTGCTGAAGCATCAGCCACATCGCCTCCACATAGTCTCCGGCATATCCCCAGTCTCTCTGGGAATTAAGATTACCAAGATATAACCGATCCTGAAGTCCCAACCGGATCCTGGCAACCGCACGGGTAATCTTGCGGGTAACGAAAGTTTCACCGCGCACCGGGGATTCATGGTTGAACAAAATCCCGTTACAGGCAAACATGTTATATGCCTCGCGATAATTAACCGTTATCCAGTACGCATAGACCTTGGCCGCACCATAAGGGCTTCTGGGGTAAAACGGAGTGGATTCTTTCTGGGGAATTTCCTGCACTTTTCCATACATTTCACTGGTTGACGCCTGATAGAAGCGGGTATGGGTTTCAAGGCCCAGAATCCTGATTGCCTCCAGAATCCGCAGTGTGCCCAGAGCATCTGAATTAGCAGTATATTCAGGTGTTTCAAACGATACCTGGACATGGCTTTGCGCCGCCAAATTATAAATCTCATCCGGCTTCACTTCCTGAACAATTCGGATCAAATTTGTGGCATCGGTGAGATCGCCATAGTGCATCGAAAAATGCACATCGGTTTCGTGAGGGTCCCGGTAGAGATGATCCACCCGTCGAGTGTTGAAAGAAGATGCTCTCCGCTTGATGCCATGGACTTCATAGCCTTTGGCCAGTAGAAATTCCGCCAGATAGGCTCCGTCCTGCCCTGTAACGCCGGTAATTAATGCACATTTCATATTAGATAGCTCCATTATATTGTTTGAAAAATTATACTGTAAACGAGCATAGACGGAATGCCGGAATGTTGGTATCTCGACATCTCTGCACCCTTTTAATGGAATGATTCGGCCTTTGCCAGGCTAAAGATTCCGGGAAGTAGATGGACTGCGGAATTTTCCGTATGTCTGGATATTTCTGTCTGAGCGGGTAATCAAAACCGTAGCAGTGGTAGCCTCAGTATGAAGGACAAGAAGAGACCCGAAATCAACTTTGTCAATCATGGCTTCAACTGAATATTCCTCGTAGATGGCATAAGTCTGGCCAATCTGAATCCCATCATCTGTCCCTTTGTTGATAAAAGCGATATCGTCATTCCCAAATATCCTGCTGTTTTCTTCGGACATAAAAATCTTCCCGTCAATATCGTCTATGCCGGGAACCAGTTGGATTTTTGAAGATAGCTGCTCATAAGGCAGTAGAATATCATTTACCATAACGGAACGAAACGATTTCTCGATCTTCGCGACTGCAAAACCTTCACGGCTTTCAACAATTTTAATCAACCCCGTCTTGTAATACTGAACCCCGACAGGTTTATTCGATTCAGTATCTTTTACCGGCATCGGCGGACGATATACTGCATAAACATCTCCCACCTTCAAAATCGTGTTTTCAGAAGGAGTTACATAGATGCTTTCATCCTGGCTCAAAATCGTTTTTTGAACATTCTTGTCCCCCTTAAACAGGGCAATTCGACCTGAAGCCTCAACCAGTTGCTCCTTGATAAATCCAATACGATGAATTGAGGAGTAAACAAAAGAACTGGGTTCCATGACTGGCTGGGCGGGTTTGGAACCCGCCCCTACAATGACTGGCTGATGAATCAGTGATGGAATCACGATCTGTTCCGGCGTTTCCGGCGATGGGGAGGCATCCAAGAGTTGATGGTACAGCCTTAGACGATCACCTGGGAAAATTCGGTGAGGATTCATTATCTGCTGGTTTTCACACCATATCTGAGGCCATATCCAGTGAGTATTAAAGTACCGGTTGGAAATATCCCAGAGGGTGTCCCCTTTTTTGACCGTATAATAAACGCCTGATTCCAGTTCGATTTTAGATGGCTCTTCAGCAGATGCGCCAGCCGTAAATCCCCATAAAATGAATACCCCTATGACAAAAAACCACCATTCAATCGAAAACAGGGATTTTATTCTCATATTTTCCTCCGTGAGTCTGGTGAATATAACTCCTGAAATTGCGCGAATATTTTGTTTTTTGGTTTTTCTCGTAGCGTGAATGAAATCCCTTTGTCAAGTATTTAGTAACGACACAGCCATCCTTTTTCTGTATAAAATCACTCTGCCGCCCCTATTCTGTTGATTCGGCAATCATTGTGGGCTATATTATTTAAAAAAGTGACAAGTCGAGAGCAGAATCCCGTTAGACCATTTTTTATGGAGATTAAGTCATGAACCCGATTGCAGAACAATTGAACCAGGATATTGAAAAAGGCAGTTCCTGCATCCTGGAAATGCTGTCCACCATTGGAAAAAACCTTTACTTCCCCAAGGGAATTCTAAGCCAGAGCGCAGAAGCAAGGGAAAAAGCTTATAAACTCAATGCAACCATCGGAATCGCCACTGAAAAAGGCCGTACCATGTATTTACCATCGGTCATGAACGCCATTCATGGAATCCAGCCGGAAGCCGCCTTGACTTATGCCCCGTCTTTCGGGATACCGGCATTAAGAAAATTGTGGCAGGAATCGCTTTATCAGAAAAACCCATCCCTACAGGGGAAGGCTATCAGTCTTCCGGTGGTCACCAACGGGATCACCCATGCCATCAGCGTATTTGCGGATGTATGGATAGAGCCGGGAGATGTGGTGATTCTCCCGGACATGATGTGGGGCAACTACAGCCTGATTCTGGATGTTCGAAAAGGCGCCAGTCTCAAAACCTACCCCATGTTTTCCGAAGCCGGAGGATTCAACGTAGAGGCGTTTGAAGAGACGGTCAAAGCCGAAGCCGCGCTTCGCAACAAACTGGTCGTGATGCTGAATTTCCCAAACAACCCGACCGGATATACAATTACAGAATCCGAGGGCGACCGGATTGTTGAAATTTTAACGCGAGCAGCCCAAAACGGCGCTCAGGTTCTGGCTGTAATGGATGATGCCTATTTTGGACTGTTTTACGAGGATGACACACTTAAAGAGTCTTTGTTCGCCCGCCTTTGCGGAAAGCACCCCCGGCTACTGGCCATCAAACTGGACGGTGCAACCAAAGAAAGCTTTGTTTGGGGCCTTAGGGTGGGCTTTATCACATTCGGGGCCACCATTGAGGGAGACAGCCGTCCGGTTTATGAAGCTCTTGAAAAAAAGACCGCAGGAGCCGTCCGAGGGTCAATATCCAATGCATCTCATTTAAGTGAGACCATAGTGTTAAGGTCCATGCAGGATCAGAACAATCCTTCTGAAAAACAGGAAAAATTTGAAATCCTCAAACGCAGGGCAAACTGCGTAAAATCAGTGCTTCAGGACCCCAAATATCAGGATGCCTGGCAGGCCTATCCCTTTAATTCAGGCTACTTCTTATGTATCCGCCTGAAAACAGTCAATGCCGAAAGCCTTAGGCTACATCTGCTTAACCACTATGGAGTTGGACTGATTTCCATCGGGTCGGAAAATCTTCGGGTAGCTTTTTCCTGCCTGGAAGAAGCTGATATCCGGCTTCTCTTTGATACGGTTCTTCAAGGCGTGAAAGACCTAATGAATGATAATCCACATGGATAGACAGGATTTCATAATTCATAATTCATAATTCCTTCATACTGGACTTCAACCAGAAAAAGCCCATGAGCCGGCGCAGTCGCGCCGGCCAGATTTCTGTCCCCTGAAAGCAAAATACGATCCATATCTGCAGGAGGCCTTTTCCCCATTCCGATGCGAACTAGCGTGCCAACAATGTTGCGAACCATGTACCGCAGGAATCCATCTCCCTGAATGACAACCCGTAATCGATCATTTCCATTTTTGATGATTTCCGCCAGATGAATCGTTCTGACCGTGTGTGCGCGAGGGCTTCCGATGCCCTCAAATGCTTTGAAATCATGAGTTCCAATTAGGCAGCAAAGGGATTTGCTCATAGCCTTGACGTTCAACGGTTTCTGGATGTGCCATGAAAAATGCCGTTCCACCACAGAAGATATCGGATGATTCAGGATTTGGTAATGATAAGTTTTGGCCAAAACATCATATTGTGCATGAAAGTCATCCGGTACTTCACAACAATCCCGAACGACGATGTCAATCGGAAGAAGGCCGTTTAGAGCACGCAGGAAGGTTTTCGGAGTCAAGCTGGTATAGCAGTGAAAACTGGCAGTCTGTCCCAGAGCATGAACCCCGGCATCAGTTCTGCCTGATCCTTTCAAAATGACAGGCTGCTGGGTGACCAGGCCAAGAACCCGCTCAATTTCCGCCTGAATGGTGGGTTTTTCCACTTGGCGCTGCCAGCCGAAATATCGGGTGCCGTCATATTCTATAACGAGTTTAAAGTTTCTGGACAGAGCCGGTATCACAGCCGATCGCACCTGGTGTTACCCAGTTCTTCCTCAAGAGCATCGTCCATGTTCTGAATAAATTTATCCAGCGAACATCTTTTGCCACAGCCCCTGCAGCTTAGAACCGCTGATCGTCATGTTTTATGCAGTACGAGTTTTTCTCCACAACTGGGACATCGCAGGTTTTCGGTTTTCATTAATTCGTCTTTCTGGTTTCATAAGCATTGAGATCAAAATCGTAACCGTTCAGAAGGTCAGTATTTGCACCACATCCTGACTTCAGTCTTACAAATCATACAAAGTTTCATCCCGAAGCGGCGCCTGTTGCTTACCGGCCGCGATCCTTCCTTTTTTCCCGGACAGCAGAAAAGGCTCTTCCTCACCCAGAATATCCCCCATTTCCGATTCAATCTGTTCCGGATCTTCGCCGCTTTCCATTCGACGGAGGGCTTCCTGCATTCCCGGCCCAAGTTCCATGCCAGTCATGTCCGTAAGCTTTCGCATTAAATCGGCTGCCTGACGGGGATCGCCCTCGTTGATATTTTCAGCTTCGCCTGCCAGCATCTGCATGGCCTGCTCCATTTTGCTCTCATCAAAAGGCAGATCATCCATCCCGCTGTCTTCGCGGGCCTTTCCCGTGAAAGCAAATGCAGACATCCGCCGCGATAATTGATGAATCCCGCATTTCGGACATGACGGTATTTTGGATGTGTTGACCGTTTTGGAAAAAAAATTAAATAACGTATTACAACTCTGACAATAAAACTCATAAATCGGCATATAACATTACCTCACCAACTCGTTGACCGTTGACGGTGAACGGTCAACGGTCAACGTTGTATTTTTCGTATCTTTCTTAATTCATCAGCCCCCACCCCCCGACCCCCTCCCGCAAGGGGAGGGGGAGTAAATGTCCAAACTCCAGACCCCCTTGCGGAAAGGGATCAAGGGAGTGAAAGTCCCCCTCCCCTTGCGGGAGGGGGTTAGGGGGTGGGGGGTGATGAAAATCATCCAAAAACTGGTTTTAACTTGATCCTATTTTTACTCCCCGTTATAAGCGGAACAAAATTTTGTTGGAAATCGCCCTATATCACTTATACTTACGCCATTCATCCCCATGCGACAGAGGGTAAAATCGTACCGAAGAGGATCTTCGGGAATCATAAGTCTGAACACACTGGTGATTTCAAGCGCCGTCCGCATATCCGCCTGCTTTCGCCGTGTAAATCCCAGGGTAACCCCCATCCTGTGAATATGAACATCCAGCGGAATGATCAGCTTTGAAGCCGGAACCTGATCCCAGCCTCCTGGGTCAACATCATCCTTTCTAACCATCCACCGTAAAAACAGATTCAAACGCTTACAGGCGCTGCCCCGCTCCGGCAAAGGAATCAAGTGCCCCAATCCCTGTGCATTTCCAGCGGTAAATGCGGCGACAAATCGCGTCAGAGCGGGCAGCACGGTTTCAGCTTCAACCGTCATGCCCAAAAGAAAGCAGCCATAAATCGATCCGTAACGATCCAGCGCATCCTTTATTGCCAGCATCAGATTGACCAGGTTCTCGTCGGTAGCAAACCGATGGGAAAAACCGTGATATGTAGCAGTCAGAGACTGGCGGGTCGATCGGTTCAAAAAACTCAGGGGTGATGGCCCCATCTTCTCAAGTACGCTGCGCAGACTTTTATAAATCTGCGCAACACGTCCATACGCCAGGGAAGAAGCCAAAAGCCCTACGATCTCCCGATCCCGAATATCCTCATACCCATAAAGAAACGTCAGCGGGTCCGGATGCACCTGTTCACGACGGTTATATTGGTTGTACAGAACATCCAGATCGCGCAGAGTAATAAAGCGGTCGGAAATCATAAGAATTTAAAATGGAATGTCATCTTCCCCCACCGGTCCTTCGGATCTGGGGAAATTCCCGCCCCCCTTGGATCCGGAATCAAACTCGCCGGGACTCTTTTTCACCACTTCGCCCCTGGATCCCAGCATCTGCATGGTCAAGGCTATAATTTCAGTGGCATAGCGTTTATTTCCGTCCTTGTCATCCCAGGAGCGGGTCTGAATGCGTCCCTCAATATAGACCTGTTTTCCTTTTGAAAGATACTCGCCGCAAATCTCTCCCAATTTATCATAGGCTACAATGCGATGCCATTCCGTGCGCTCTTTTTTTTCTCCGGTTGCCTTGTCTTTCCATTCCTCTGAAGTGGCGACCGAAAAACTGGCCACGGCTCTGCCATCCGGCATGTAGCGCATTTCGGGATCTTTTCCCAGATTGCCAACGATGATGGCCTTGTTGATTCCTGCCATAATTTATCCCCTTTTACCGTTAAAATGCATATTGAACCACAAATAAACACGAATAAAAAATACCGTCATTCCAGAGCCCAGTGTGTCGCGGACCAAAATATCTTCTGGTGCGTATTCTTGACACAAATCAGCACGAATGGAATCGATTGATGTCTTCTGGCAGGCCCAACAGACCGGGCCAGACTGACCTATACTATCCTGCCCACTGTACCCTGTTTTTCCCTTCTGGCTTCCAGACGGGCCTTGATCTTGGGAAACTGGTTCATATCCGTATGCGGCAAAAAGAGAGCCGCCACATAATTGTCCATATAAGAATGGGTTTCCGAAAGCTCAAAATTGGTCATTTTTTTAGTTACTTCCACCACATCCCGACGAATCCGGTTGGTCAGTGCGCTCATCTTGGCGCCCATCAAAGATCCATTGCCGATAAAAGTCACCCGGGCTGGATCCATTTCCGGCAGAAGGCCAATGGTCATGGCTTTTTCCAGATCCACATAACTGCCGAATCCCCCCGCCAGACTGATGCGATCCAGATCCTTTACCGTCAGTCCAACTTCTTCCAAAAGAGTCATGCACCCGCTGTAAATAGCGCCCTTGGCGCGAATCAAATTATCAATATCCGGCTCTGAAAGGGCGACATCCCGATCAATCTGTGTTTCAGCCGCCCACGCCACGACATATTCCCAGATTCCATCAATTTGGCGGATACGGGGCGTTTGGAGATTTCGGTTAAATTTTCCCAGATTGTCAATCACCCCCAGCTCAAACAAGGTAGCGACCATAATAATGAGACCAGATCCACAGATACCCTTGGGCCGGACGTTGCCGATGGTAATATTCATGGGTTCAAGGGTGAGGGAATCCATGGAAAAATCTTCGATCGCCCCTTTGGTGGCCCGCATTCCAAAGGTAATGCCGCCGCCTTCAAAGGCAGGACCTGCCGAACAGGCGGCGCAGGCCAGCCAGTCCTTGTTGCCGATGACGATCTCGGCATTGGTTCCAATGTCCATGTACAGGGTGAGTTCCTCTGTCAAATACATGCCGGAGCCCATGACACCGGCTACGATATCACCACCGACATAGCTTGAAACCTGTGGATAAACCAGTGCAGTCACATGATCCCCCAGCTCCATTCCCAACTGCACAGCCTTTAGTGGCGGATAAATTGATGAAGTCGGCACATAAGGCGATCTTCGAATATACCTGGGGTTGACCTTCAGCAAAAGCTGGGTCATGGTGGTATTGCCAGCAAGAGTAATGGTGGAAATTTCATCCAGGTCGATCCTGGCTTTTTTAACCATTTTTTGAATCAGTGAATTAATGACACCAATCACCACCTCTTGCAGCTTTTCAAGACCCCCCGGTTTTTCAGCATACATTATCCGGCTGATCACATCTTCGCCATAGCTGATCTGAGCGTTAAAATCACCAAACTGGGCCAGGACATCGCCGGTAATCAGATTAATCAACTGACCGTAGATGGTGGTGGTGCCAATGTCCATGGCAATGGCGTAGTTGCGGTGCGTCGTATCTCCCGATTGAATGTTGATGATGTGGGTTTTTCTTCCCGGATGAACTGGCCTTGCCAGCGTAGCCGTAATTTTAAAATCAGCTTCCCTGAGGATATCCGGAATTTTTTGAATTACCGGAAGATCAACTACTATCCGATGCTCGCCATGTTCCAGTTTCAAAAAACCGACCAGACGGGACACATCCGGAAGATTGTCTTGAGCCGTCGGCACCGGCAACTCCAGGTATTTTTTCTCGACCGGCGGAACAAACAGCCCCTTGTCCTTAAGGTCTTCCAGATTCATTTCCTTGATTCTGGCGGTGCAGCGGGGGGTACTCTGCATATTCAGAACGCTGGCGTCAATTGAGGATTCCACGGGAATTCTTACAATCAGGTCACTCTTCACCAGAGACAGGCAAGCCTGCCGATATCCGGCTTCCCGATCCTTTTGGCTGAGCTTTTCGGTGATACCACCTTCCACAGCGCCAGACTCGACAATGACGCGACATTTTCCACAAACGCCTTCACCGCCACAGGAAGCATTGATATGGACACCGGCTTCCATGGCTGCCCGAATCAGGGTTTCACCTTCTTTAACAGCTATTTCCTTGTTGTGAGGTAAAAATCTGATCTTGAATGTATCCTTCATTTACTTTCCTTTGGTTCTGAAAATTTACAGCTTAGGACCAGAACATCCTCATCAAACGCAGTCTTGACCTTGTACGGCAGTATCTTGAACAGATTTTTCATGGCCATATTATCATGGGACGTGTAGGCGATCAGCCCGGAAATACCATTTTCCCTTGCAGCCTCGGCCAGTTTCAGTATCAGTATGCGGGCAAGCCCTTTTCCCTGCCAAACTCTGTTCACCGAAAAAGCCACTTCCGCCATGTTTTTATTTTCATCAATTAGATATTCTCCCACCGCAACAACTTTGCCAAAGCCGAATTCGCCGACCACTGCCAGCATACTCAGGTTTTTTACATAATCAATCTGTGAGATGCCTTCGACCTGATTGCGGAGAAAACTGGTTTTTTCGTGAAAAAATCGGGAGATAACATCACTTTTATCCAGGTTGTAATAGTGTTCCTGAATCCGTCTTTCATCCACCGGCTTGGCTGGGCGAATAGTGACCAATTCCCCGTC
>Ga0194044_10000372_pt1 | contig 22123 bp, 14 predicted proteins | sample JunL4417m_MetaG_FD_155460 | JGI IMG/M metagenome (GOLD analysis project Ga0194044, IMG submission 155460) | Anoxic zone freshwater microbial communities from boreal shield lake in IISD Experimental Lakes Area, Ontario, Canada - Jun2016-L442-17m | ecosystem: Environmental > Aquatic > Freshwater...
CACCAACACTATAGTACAAACGCACCACTGCCAAATCAATCGGTTTTTTAGTAATGGAATTATAAACAGTACCCCAACCTTTTCTTTTGCGCTGAAATAGCCAAGCCAAAGGCTCTGTGAATAAAAATTGTAAATAATATAATAAATCCCACCAGGGAATCGCTAGCAATGTATTAATGATAGCTAAAGCCAAAATTATAGGTGCTAATATTTTATTAACTTTTTGAGTGTTTGGATTTTGACGAAATTTATTTAAAAAATCTAAAATACTCAAAGGATTGAGCGGAGTCAAATCCAAATCCAAATTTTTATTTACTACATTATTATTAATAGCAATAGGAATGGAGAGTGGCTGATAGCCTGACTTGTTAATCTTTACAATATATTGGCCATTGGGCACCATGGCGCCATACAAACCGCGAAGATTTGTTATAATTGGATTATTCACTCCATAACCGCCGAATAAAAAATTTTCTTTATATAAATAAACCGTGGCATCAGTGACAATAGGACGATTAAAAATATTTTGTCGCACTTCGCCATAAGGCAACACTTGGACTTTGACTGAAGCTACAGAAATTTTCTGACTAACATAAGTGACTTTTAAATTCAAATCATACTGACCAATCTGCACTGGTGCAACAAATGAAAGTTCATAATAATCTTTTGAAACACTGGGAGAAAAATAATAAGTTTGATTATTAATATTAGCAGTAATAAAAGAAACTGGCTCAGGAAAAACATTCTTTGGAATTTTAACATTTAAAATTCTTTCGCTAAGGACATAAAGATTATTACTAGTGTCGGGCATGATTTCCAAAGCATTGCCATTAACATAATACCGATAAACGCAAGTGGGGCAAGGTTCGGGAGGAATTATTTTTGCCGACACAGCCGACACACAATCACAATCAAGAGTCTGGTCATTATTATAATAAATAATTCTATTATAATAATAGGCTTGGCCATTGGTCAGTCCTGTATCTGTATAACTTTGATTGGTGCCGCTATACACAATTTGACCTGTATTTTTAGCCGATGAACAATCACTACCTCGTTTCCATTCCACGCGATCAAAACTAAAATTAGCATCACTAGCAGGATTGACCCAAAAAATCTGAATTTGACTATCACCGCCCGTGGCGCCAGCATTACTGCGTAAACAATAATCAGTCGGCAAATTATTAGGTGTAGCTGTTAAACAAATTCCATGAGAATATTCATCAAAACTATTTTTTACAAAAATTTTATAATAATATGACTGGCCATTTGTCAGCCCGCTATCAGTGAAAGAGTTGCTATTATTTTCTTGAGATTTAATCGGCTCATTACTCTGGCAATCACTGACCCTAATTATTTTAGTGGCTGAAAAAATAAAATCATTTTGTAATCTATTGTTCGGATTAACCCAATTCCAAATTACCTGTCCGTCAGAAATTTGAGGTAAATAATTTAAAACTTCAGGAATATTTCTTATTACGCTGACAGAGCCAGGCCCAGAACAAGTACCATAGCCATCGCAAGCAAAAACAGAATAATAATAAACTTTTTCTAAGTCCATTAGAACAGTATCAGAGAACTTAGCAATTTCTTGTCCGTCATAAACTAAGTCGCCATCACTTTGATTTTGGGGAGTACTAAGAACTGATCTTTTAATGATCACCCTGGCCACATCTGTACCATGATAATTAATAGTTAAAACAGCCTGTTTATTAAGTGGAATGGCTGTGACAGTTGGCGGCACCACCTGACAAACAAAATCAAAAACGCCGCTAACCTGGGCAGTTAATGCTGAACCCGATGACTTGAGATAATACTTATATTGCTGACCCACAGTCAAACCACCAAAAACAATTGTGTGAGCTGTGCCAGTATTGCCACTTTTTATGTTTTCATCATTAACTAAAACACCCACCCCAGCTTCAGAGTCGGTTAAGGCAGGATTAATCTGAGTCGGCTGGCAAGTATTAGTGACAATATATTGTGTCTCCCAATTGAGGCTGGCTGTGCGAGTGTTACAATCAGTAGAAGGAAAATTTGACGCGATCACTAAATTTGTTTGAGATAGACAAACCGGGCCAACAGTTGATTCAACTTTGGCATTGACCTGCACGTCTGTATTAGTAGTTGAAGTAGCAGCCAACAATACTCCAGGCAAAAACAACCCCAGACATAACAGATATAAAAATATTTTTTTGTTTTTTATAAATTTCATTTTTTGTGTTTTCTTTTTTTACTTTTTTTTCTAAACAAAAAACTTAATACCAAAATTATAATAAAAATTAACAATAACAAATGATACGGAATAATCCAAAAAGATGTCAAGTTTGAAGACAAACGATTTTTATTATCGCCATATTCCAAATCTAGTCGCGCTGTATATTTTCCAAGAGCAAAATGATTCACCTCAGCATAAAAATCATCAAGCCAATTGGCAGAAGTCTGATTTTGACCCCACACCTCATCAAACTGACGAAAACTATCAGGCAAAACATTATGCTCATCAGCATTAAACGGCAAAACCGTGGTCACTTTACCGAACATATTAGTAATAACAATTCTGCCAACTGGAGCCACATGCACTTTGCCGTCATTTTGGAGTCGCGCCGAAAATGATACTGGAGTATGGCTAAAAAAATTATTTTTATTAGACAAGCCAAAATCTGCTATCTGCAAACTTTCTTTTATATCACCTTTGACTTTTATAAAAAATAAAACACCAACGCGACTGGAAATTTTGACCTGTCCAGAACCGGCAGTCACAACGGTTTCCCACATATTAGCCAAATAATAACCGCCAGCATCGGCTGTGCGAGGAATTTTGACTGTCACTGGAATTTTCAAAGTTTGCTTGGGCGCAATAGAAATATAACTTTCTTTTATCACCAGCCAATCAACCGCTTGATTATGGATAGACGGTGGCACGATTTCTGGCTTGCCTTTTTCACCTTGAGGCTTAAAAGTTTCAGTGTAGCCCTTTAATTTAATCGGCTGATCACTTTCATTAAATAAAGAAATAATTTGTTCCTGACTTTCACCAGGCTTTAATTCTACATTAACAATCAGTGGTGAAACAGCCATAGCCCTAACAGAAATCGGAAACAATAAAAACATCAAGCCGAATAAAAAATAAATTTTAAATATTTTTTTTAACATAATTTTAAAAATTAGCTGTAGCCGTGAAAGTCAAAGTGGTGACATAATCACCCGGGCTTTCCGTGCCATTAACATTAGCCACATATTTAAGAATAAAAGTTGACAGGCCTGTCGCACCACTGGAACTGATCAGTGGCAAACTGCTGTCAAAAGCGAATTGATTGGCATTATTGTAAGGATAAAGAGATGCTGCCGGATTGCTGATGGCTGATTGGAAGATAGCACTAAGCCCGAATTGATTAGTGCCGGCCGAAGCCGTAAAAGGCGTAGATACAGTTGAGCCAATATTGCTATTAGAAGCACAACTAGGGCAAGTTAGCGGACTACCGGAAAAAGTGATGGAAAGTCCTGTGGCGGAATTAGTGCCGGTAATTAAAGTATGGCTGGGCGTGACATTGGGTCCGTTTTTGGTGAGCGTACCAAAATTAACATTGCCGGCGCCAAGTGTAAGAATCAAGGCGGGCGTGGCCGAAGAGTTTAGTTCCATTTCGCGAAAACCAATGCGCGCCGAGTAGTTGGTGGAAGTGGAACGGCCAATAGCTGATTCGCCAACCGTATCTTGTAATTTATAATTAGCTGAAGCCTGATCTTCACCGCCACCAACCGAAACAGCATCAGCCCAAATTTCATAATGAGTTGAATTCATCACAGCCAAAAGATTACTAGTAGTCCAAGCAATACCAAACAAGCAGAATATTGAAATGATAATAATTTTTGTTCTTAAAATATTTAACATACTATTTTCTTTTTTTAATTTTTTTTACTTTGATTTTAATTTGATGAGCATAAACAAATTTTACAAAATCACGCTCAAAAATCCGATAAGTGCGCTGACCCACGGAGCTGACCGGCAAATCACCGGCGTCAATCCAACGATAAACCGTCTTGAGGGAAACCCCAAGGCGTTTGGACACATTATTCATTGTAAGCAGATCAAAATCCGCCATAAGATTATTTATCCACAAATAAATATTACTTAATTACATTATAGCAAATTTTGTCTATTCAAGTCAAGTTAAGTCTATTTATTTATATTTAAATATATTTATATACTTTTATAATACTGTATGTCTGTTTATGTCCTATTAGCCAAAGGCGCAAAAAATCCCCTATCGCCGAAGCGACAAGGGATTTTTTAAATTTTCTTTTATCTATATAAATTTTAACCTAATTTATTTTTTAAACATTTTTGGTACAAACCTATCTACTACTAATGCACATATAATACCTAAAAATGCAAAAGCAATTTGACGAGTATTATCTATAAGATGAAGAGAGGCGGCTGCAAGAAGACCATTAACAAATGAAATAATTATAAAGAGTGCTGCTATAAAAATAAAATATGGAATAAAAAATAAAATAACAGAAACCAATCCCCTTATAAAACCTTTAAAATATTTTTTTAATTCATTTTTTGATACCATAAATTTATTTTTTATAATAAGCTATCCTAATTATTATAAAACTTATTAAGACAAAGCGTCAAATATTAGCAAAAAAGAGACCCATCACGGGCCTCTTTTTTGTTTCCCTTTTCTTATTCTTAATCGAGGTTATTTCTTTTTAAAACCAGTTCCAGCTGGAATGAGTCGGCCGATAATAATGTTTTCTTTGAGACCATGTAAATCATCAGTGCGTCCGGTAATAGAAGCATCAATGAGCACTTTGGCAGTCTCTTGGAAAGAGGCGGCAGCCAACCAACTTCTGGTGGACAAAGAAACTTTGGTAATACCGAGCAATAATCTTTCGTATTCAGCTTGTTTCTTGCTAGTGCCTTTAATGGCTTCATTGGCATTACTCAAATCAATATATTCTACCACTTCACCAGGCATAAAATCAGTATCACCAGAATCCTTAATATACACCTTGGAGAACATTTGGCGCACAATAACTTCCACATGTTTGTCATTCAATTTTTGACCTTGTGAGAAATAAATATGCTGAATTTCGCGCATAATATATTTCTGAGTGAATTCTTGTCCTTTAAGTTCATAAATCTGATGCAAATCAAGACTGCCTTCAGTGAGCTGATCACCAGCTTTCACTTCTTCACCGTCTTTAACCAAAATTGAACTGGAATACGGCACAGCATATTCTTTGACAGCTAATTCGTCTTTAAGAATCATAATAGATTCTTCTTCCAAACGAACACGACCAGCGGCCGGGCTAGGAATGCCATTACCTTTACTATCAATAAACAAAACTTGTTCGGCTTGCACCATAGCGCCGTCTTTGACTTCAATTTTAATCTTGTCTTTTTTGGCAGGCAAGCTGACTTTTTTCTCAACAATTTGTTGATAGCTGAGTTGTAAAATACGATCTCTGGCCGAAGTGGTGACCACGGTGCGACCCTTGGCGTCTTTGAATTCTCTTTGGCCTTCTTTAATATTAATAAGTCCATCAACTTCAGCCACAATAGCTTTATTTTTTGGCGTACGGCCTTCAAAAATTTCTTCAACACGTGGCAAACCTTGAGTGATATCACCTTCAGAAGCCACACCACCAGTATGGAAGGTTCTCATAGTCAGCTGAGTGCCAGGTTCACCGACTGATTGGGCGGCAATAATACCCACAGCTGTTCCAATATTTACTAATTTATTATATGACAAATCATAACCATAACATTTTTTACAAATACCGTCGTTGTGTTTGCAAGTTAAGGCAGAACGGATGACAACTTTTTCCAAATCCAATTCTTTGATTTTGGGTGCAGTCTCTTCAGTGACCATTTCACCTTTGGCCACAACCATTTTGCCTTTTTCATCTTTAATATCTTCAACCAAATAGCGTCCGATAATTCTTTCAGCAATACCGCCACCCATAATTTCACTTTCTTTCTTGGTGAGGGTTAGGCCTTGATCATCACCGCAATCTTCAATATTGATGACCACTTCTTGAGCCACATCAACCAAACGACGAGTCAAATAACCAGCCGAAGAAGTACGAAGAGCCGTATCTGTAAGACCTTTTCTAGCACCATGAGTGGAAATGAAAAATTCCAACACATCAAAACCTTTTTTGAAATTACTCTTGACCGGCAATTCAATAACTTCATAAGCCGGGTTGACCACCGGGCCTTTCATGCCGATCATTTGAGATAATTGACCCCAAGTACCGCGAGCGCCAGAATCAACCATGGCATAAATCGGATTGCCAGGCTTGAGAGAAACTTTAACTTTTTCCAAAATTTTATTATTCACGCCCAACCACATTTCCACGATTTTTTCATGGCGTTCATCTTCGGTCAAAAGTCCCATTTGATATTGTTGTTCAATCACATCCAAATCTTTGTTGCCTTGAGCAATGAATTCTTCACGGCCTTCAACGGTCGGCAAATCATCCATACCAAAAGATTGAGCGCTATGAGTGAGATAACGGAAACCAAGATTTTTCAGATCATCAAGCACACGCACGGTTTCTTCGGTGCCAAAATGATAAAGCACTTCGCTCAAAATTTTTGATAAAGCTTTTTTGCCAACTTGCTGGTTAGCAAATTCATAATCAGCCGGCAAAATTTGATTGAACAAAATACGTCCTAAACAAGTCTCAATTATTTCCGGCTTATTTTTCTTGCCTTTTTTAGTTGAATCTTTTTGATATCTAATTTTTATTTTATCCTGATAACTAATAAGTCCTTTTTCTTTGGCCAGCATGGCTTCATTAACCGAAGAAAATAATCTAGGGCTGTCATTTTCTTTTAGAGTGGTCAAATAATAAGAACCCCAAACAATATCTTGAGCCGGAGTGACGACCGGTTGACCATGAGCTGGTTTGAGTAAATTTTTGGTGGACAACATCAAATCTCTGGCTTCGTTTCTGGCACCTTCAGTCAGTGGCACATGCACAGCCATTTGATCGCCGTCAAAGTCAGCATTAAAAGCGGCGCAAACCAAAGGATGAATTTGCAAAGCCTTGCCTTCAATCAAAATCGGTCTGAAAGCTTGAATACCTAAACGATGAAGTGTAGGAGCGCGGTTCAACATGACAAAAGCGTCTTTGACCACTTCTTCAAGCAAATCCCAAATCTCGCTATGACCGGCTTCAATATAACGATTGGCACTGCGAACATTATGCACTAGGCCACGGCCGATTAATTTAGAAATAATAAATGGTTTAAAAAGTTCCAAAGCCATAATTTTTGGCAGACCGCATTGATCCATGCGAAGTTCCGGACCAACCACAATGACGCTACGGCCAGAATAGTCAATACGCTTACCGAGCAAATTTTGGCGGAAACGTCCTTGCTTGCCTTTTAACATATCAGCCAAGGATTTAAGCATGCGTTTTTGGCCGGTGGAAGCGACCACGGTTTTGCCATGTCTGGCATTGTTGTCAATCAAAGAATCAACCGCTTCTTGCAACATGCGTTTTTCATTTCTAGTAATAACTTCTGGCGCATTAAGCTCCATGAGTTGTTTCAAACGATTATTGCGATTAATAACACGGCGATACAAATCATTCAAATCAGAAGTGGCAAAACGTCCGCCATCAAGCGGAACCATCGGACGCAAATCAGGAGGAATCACTGGCACAGTTTGCATAATCATCCATTCGGGACGGATATTATTTTTCATGAGATGACTAAAAAATTTAGCGCGACGGATCATACGTTCTCTTTTGGCGCCAGTAGCATCAATGATTTGTTTTTCCAATTCTTTGACAGTGCGAGGCATGTCAATCAAAGCTAAAAGTTCACGCACAGCTTCGGCGCCGGTGCCGGCTTCAAAAATATGGCCATACTTCATGGACAGGTCATGAAAAATATGTTCGGAAATAATTTTGAGTGGTTTTAATTCTTTGAGTTCGGTTTCAGCCGTATCCAAAGTAAGTTCCAATTCTTTTAATTTTTCTTCTTTTTGTTTGATAATCTTGTTCACTTCATCTTCACTTTTAGTAGCCTCCTGAGCTTGCGCAATTTTGCGATCAAATTCATTTTCTATTTGCTTGCGATATTGTTTGTACTCAGTTCGTAATTGATTTAGAGTTTCAACTTTTAGATCTTCATTGACGGAAGTCACTACAAAGCTGGCAAAATAAACAACTCGCTCCAAAGCTTGAATAGAAACATCAAGCGCCAAACCGATACGGCTAGGCACGCCACGCAAAAACCAAATATGAGCGACTGGCGCGCACAAATCAATGTGGCCCATGCGTTCACGGCGGACAATAGCGCGAGTCACTTCTACGCCACACTTGTCGCAGACAATACCTTTGTATCTGATTTTTTTATACTTGCCACAATAGCATTCCCAATCTTTGATTGGACCAAAAATGCGTTCGCAAAACAAACCATCACGCTCTGGTTTTTGCGTACGGTAATTGATAGTCTCCGGCTTCAAGACTTCGCCGTGTGACCAACGATGGATATCATCGGGCGAGGCCAGACGCAAACGGATAGCTTCAAAAATAGGGCTGGCTTCTTTTTCGGGAGTGAACATAAATTAAAATATTTTAATCAAAATAGTTAATTAAAAAATTAATCTTGATTTCTTTGGCGACGGCTGGCATTTTCATCAGGAATTTCAGACTTGGTATCGGTGTCCAATACCTTGCCTTCTCCGCTGAGCAATTCTACATTCAGGCCAAGGCCTTTGAGCTCTCGCACCAAAACATTAAAACTTTCTGGCACATTAATATTGGTAATTGGTTCACCTTTAATAATAGCTTCGTAAGTTTTGCTACGGCCAACCACATCATCTGATTTGATGGTCAAAATTTCTTGCAAAGTATGAGCTGCACCATAAGCTTCAAGCGCCCACACTTCCATTTCACCAAATCTTTGTCCGCCAAATTGAGCTTTACCACCCAAAGGTTGTTGAGTGATGAGCGAGTATGGACCGATTGAACGTTGATGGATTTTATCTTCAACCAAATGATTAAGCTTTAACATATACACATAACCCACGGTGCTTTTGTTATCAAATTTATCACCAGTACGGCCATCATAAAGCTGAATACGGCCATCAGGACTAAACCCGGCGCGTTCCAATTCTTCACGAATTTTGGCTTCAGATGTACCGTCAAAAACCGGAGTCATGACTTTATAATTTAATTTTTGTGCAGCTAGTCCCAAATGAGTTTCTAGCACTTGTCCCAAATTCATACGAGAGACAATACCAAGAGGAGACAAAACAATATCAACTGGCGTGCCATCTTCCAAGTGAGGCAAATCTTCAACTGGAACAACTTTGGAAATGACACCTTTGTTGCCATGACGGCCGGCCATTTTGTCGCCGACTTGCACTTTACGCAAACTGGCCACAGTCACCTGCACCATTTTGATCATACCAGCAGACATCTTATCGCCATTCTCGCGAGAGAAAATTTTGATATTAATAACTTTACCAGATGATCCATGTTCCAAATATAAAGATGAGTCACGCACGTCTCTGGCCTTTTCACCAAAGATAGCGCGCAATAATTTTTCTTCAGCTGATAATTCGGTTTCACCTTTAGGTGTAATTTTTCCAACCAAAATATCACCGGAGCGTACATTAGCGCCGATGCGAATAACACCTTCTTCATCAAGGTCTTTTAATTTTTCTTCGCTAACATTTGGAATATCAGAAGTGACAACTTCCGGACCGAGCTTGGTCTCACGCACTTCACAAGTATAATTTTCAATATGAATAGATGAATATCTGTCATTTTGAATTAATCTTTCAGAAAGAATAATAGCATCTTCATAGTTATAACCTTTCCAAGGCATGAAAGCCACCAAAATATTTTGACCCAAAGCTAATTCGCCATGATCAGTGGAAGGGCCGTCAGCCAAGATATCGCCTTTTTTAACTTTAGCACCTTTGGGAATAATTGGTTTTTGATTGATGCAAGTGGAAGCGTTTGATCTAACAAATTTATTCAAATGATAAGAATCAACTTTGCCATTCTTGTTCATGATTTCAATTTTGTCGCCAGATACTGTGATGACTTCGCCTTCTTCTTTGGCCAAAATCACATGACCAGAATCACGAGCCGCTTTGCTTTCCATGCCAGTACCAACAAATGGCGCTTGCGGACGAATGCAAGACACGGCTTGACGTTGCATGTTCGTACCCATAAGAGCGCGGACACCATCATCATGTTCCAAAAATGGAATAAGCGAAGTGGCCACAGATACAATTTGATTTGAAGCCACATCCATATAATCAATATTTTCAACTGCGGTCATAGTTGGATTTAACTTCACGCGAGCTTCAACTTTTTCACGCAAAAAATATCCATTTTCATCTGTTTCAACAGTTGATGGAGTAGTGGTAGTACGGCTTTCTTCAAAAGCGTCTAAATAAACAATTTCATCTGACACGCGTGGCTTGCCATTTTCATCTTTAACAATTTTATGATAAGGCGCTTCAATAAATCCATAATCATTCACCCTGGCAAAACTGGATAAATGACCGACCAAACCAATATTTGGTCCTTCAGGTGTGGCGATAGGACAAATACGGCCATAGTGAGTTTGATGCACATCACGAACTTCAAAACCGGCGCGTTCTCTGGACAAGCCTCCTGGACCCATAGCTGACAAACGGCGTTTGTGTTCAAGCTCAGCCAACGGATTGACTTGATCCATGAATTGCGACAATTGAGATGACATAAAAAACTCCTTGACCGCGCTGATCACTGGACGAGCATTGATCAATTTATTTGGCGTGAGTGAAGTAATATCAAGCGTGCTCATTCTATCTTTGATGATACGTTCCATTCTAGCCAAACCGATACGGAATTTATTCTGCACCAATTCACCCACAGCGCGAATGCGACGATTGCCCAAATGATCAATATCATCAGCAGCTTCTTGAGTAATATTTAATCTGATAATTTCTTTGATAATATTTATAATATCATCTTTCAACAAAACACGATTTTCTTTGGTGATCGGAATATTTTGTTCAAATCTTTGATTAAGTTTGTATCTGCCAACACGGCCAAAATCATAACGCGAAAAATTGAAAAACATATTGTCTATCAATTGTTTGGCATTATCAGGCGCGGCCAAATCTCCTGGACGAATACGTTTGTAAACTTCAATCAAACCGTCAGCTTCGTTTTCGGCTGAATCTTTTTTCAAAGTGGCTTCAATATATTTCAGATCCGGATTAATATCAGAATCTTTAAACAAATCCAAAATCTGTTCATCGGTCGCAAAACCAAAAGCGCGCAAAAGTGAAGTGGCGGCTACTTTTCTTTTTCTATCTATTTTCACCCAAATCACGCCATTGCCATCAGTTTCAAATTCCAACCATGAACCACGGTTAGGAATAACTTTAGCGCCATAAATTTTTCTTCCCAAATTAACTTGATTGGTAAAAAACACGCCAGGTGAACGGATAAGTTGGGAGACAACCACTCTTTCAATGCCATTAACAATAAAAGTACCGCGGTCAGTCATGAGCGGATAGTCGCCTAAATAAATTTCTTGTTCTACTGATTGTCCTGTTTTTTTATTACTCAATCGCACATTGACTCTTAATGGCGCTTCATAAGTAATATTTTTTTCTTTACTATCCACTTCGTCAAACTTTGGTTCATCAAGAAAATATTCGCCAAAATGCACTTCCAAATCACGGCCAATAAAATCAGTGATGGGCGAAACCTCTTCAAACAGTTCAACTAAGCCCTCATCCCAAAACCATTTATAAGATTTCTTTTGCAATTCTATTAAGTCTGGCAATTCCACAAATTTTGTTTTGTTGGAAAAGCAAACACGCTCTCCATTTAAGTGTTTGTTTTGTTGAGACATAAAAAAGACCTCATTTCATCATTTCTCCCTTCTTGGCTCAAGAAATAAGCACAAAAATAGAAAAAGGAAACGAGTTTTAATGATTTAAAATTGTTTTAATTGTTGACCCACTTATAGTCGATTTATGGGTTATACGGTTATACCAATTTAAATCAATCTTGACATAAGATTGAAATATTTTGAAAAAAATTTGCAATTTTTCAAAAAACTGTCAAGTACAATAGAAAAACGATTAACTTTATATTAACATTAAGAGGTGCAAAAGTCAAGAGAAAAAGCAAAAACAATATAAAATGTCAAATATAATTAAAAAAATGGCTAAATATAGCCATAAAAAGTAAAAATATTGTTATTTAAAAAAATGAAAAAAATATACTTTTTTCTAACTTATCCGAAACTTATCCCCAGAAATCAATTCTTGGGCCAGTTCTCTAGCCACTTGACGTTCATCCCAAGGTATTTTGCAGTTATTTTTAATACAAATAGCCTGTTCACAACCTTTGCCAGTCAGAAGCACTAGATCATCTTTTTTTGCTAAATTTAAAGCATATTTAATAGCCTCACGGCGATCCTGAATCTTCCAAAGATTACTTCCCTCTTGCTTGCCATAACTAACGGCGCCACTGGCCACACGGTTTATTATTTCCATGGGTTCATCATCATATGGGTCTTCATTAGTCACCACGATAAAATCTGCGTTTTGAGCGACTAAATTGCCCATAATTGACTGACGCCCCACATCACGGCCACCACCACAAGAACCCAAAACATGAATTATTCGGCCATCAGTAGACAAAATATGATGATTTTTAATGGTTTGATACAATTGTTTGAGCCCTTCTGGCTCTGGCGCATAATCCACTAGAATTTTAAATGGCTGGCCAACATTAATAAATTCCATACGTCCGGGCACTAAATCTGTTTTTTCCAAAGCTTTTTTACAAATATCTAGTGACACTTCTTGAGAGAGAGCTACGGCCATACCTGACAGTGAGTTATAAACATTAAATTTACCAAATAATTTAAGATCAAAATTTGTATTATTTACTACAAAAGAAACTCCATTAGAATTGAACTCTATATTTTTTGCTTGGAGCTGGTTATCTCTTGAATTTATACCAAAAATAATTTTTTCATCAGCTTTAAAATTTAAAAAATCTTTAGCATACTCATCATCACCATTAACCGCGATTACTTTTTTAATTTTTTTATTATTTATAATTTTATATTTTTGTTCTGACAGATGCTGGAATAATTTTAGTTTGGCTTTTTTATAATTATCAAAACCACCATGCGCTTCTATGTGTTCAGGAGTGAGATTAGTAAAAACAACAACGTCATAATTTATACCCAAGTGCCTGAATTGTTCTACGCCTTGAGATGAAGTTTCAATTACCACATACTGACAGCCGGCGCTAACCATTTGGGATAACATTTTTTGAAGTTGAAAACGGCCGAGCATGGTCATTTTTTTATCATTCAACCATTCTTTGTCCGCTATTTTAAAAATAGCCGTGGAGGTAGCACCAACTTTGTATCCAGCTTCTTCTAAAATTTTAGAAATTAAAATAGTGGTAGTGGATTTGCCATTAGTGCCAGTAATACCAATCACAATCATTTTTTCTGATGGCCGGCCATAAACATACGAAGCCAAAATCGCCAACACTTTGTGGTATTGGTTTAAAATATTTTGCGGGATTATTTTTTTTAAAAATGATTTCATATTTATTTTCTGCCTAATATTTTTAGTGCTTCTTTCACTTTTTCCGAGGTGTCAGTGGCTTTGCAATTCGCAAGTGCTTCCCGCGCTTGATATGGCTGATAACCCAAACCAACCAAGGCCTCCAAGGCTTCGCCAAAACCATCATGCGAGTAAACTCCATCGCCAGAGAGCGAACCAAATTTTTCTTTAAGACCCAAAACAACTTTTTGCGCCGTCTTGGGACCAAGCCCGGAAATCTTTGACAGCAATTCATAATTACCGGTTTGCGTGGCTTGTTTTAGATCTTCTATTTTAGCTTTTTGTAAAATATCCATGGCCGACTTGGGACCAATGCCTTGAAGTGAAATCACGATTTCAAAAAAATCCAATTCTTGCCTAGTCGGAAACCCATACAAATCCAAAGCCGTCTCTGCCACCTGAGTATAGATATGAAGTTCAAGATTATCACCGACTTTATATTTTTCAAGCAGTCTGTCAAAAACAAAAACTTTATAACCCACACCGCCAGCCACCACCACCAAAAAATTATCTTTTTTTAATAAAGCTGATTTGTGTTGCAATTGGCCATTAAGATAAGCAATCATAAAATTATTTTTTTCTTTTAATTCTAATCAATCCGGAAAATGGATCGGTTTTGACGCCATGTTTTTCCACTTCGTCTAAAAATTGATTAATGCCTAGTGAGTCTGACGACATGTGCCCAGCAATTACCACGTTAACATGATATTTACTAGCTTCTTTTTTGTGCTCTTCACTCATGTGCATACCCACAATTGTGCCAATGCCGGCATGAGCCATTTTTTCATAAATATCTTTGGAGTTTGATGTGCCACCTGTAATTTCCGTGAAGGCGATACGACCAGCTTGATTATCTTCATTGCCGGCAAAAATTTTCGGGCCTTGTTTGCGAATAATAGCCTCGGCATATTCGGAAATTTTTTTAATCGCCTCTACAACTTCGCCCACAGTCTCAGGCTTGGCTTTTTTTACTTCCCGTTCCAAAAATGTAGCGGCTAAATTGTCGCAAGGCGTATGCACACAAATAAAATTTATATCTAGTAATCGCGCCGCATCAACGCTACGATAATGATTGATTGGCGAAACACCGCGAGCCACTTCGCTGATTCTTTTTTTAGTGATGGCTTCAGCAATATTAATTGGCACTCCATATTGCGAGAGCACTTCCGCTTGCAAATGCATCACATCACCCAAATCAGCCAAAGCCGAACCCTCAGGATGATGCGCCATGACCGTGTCATAGCCAAGCATCTTGGCCAAAATAATTTCTTGCGGATCAACATCCACGCCCACCAAAATCTTTTTGATTTGATTGCCATTATCATAAAGAATGCGTGTATCGGAATATGGATTGGTCAGCCGTTCCAAATCAAATTCTTTTTTCTTATCTTCGGACAAGGCATCATATTTGACTTTGATTTTTTTCAAATTATTTTTAACCTTGGCCTCACCGCGTAAATCATTTTTGATGCCCAGGGCAATGGCCAGAGCGTATATTTGTTTGAGAGTCATAAAAAAATAAATTAATTTAAATTAAGAAGTTTTACCAAAAATCAATTTGCCCAGAGTGTCGGAAACAAATTTTAATAGCTTTGATAAAATTAAAAATAAAAAGATATAAGCAATGGTCGCGACCGAAGCGGGCAACCATTTATAAAACACATCATAATAATACATAATCGGCCAATGAATGAGATAAATTTCAAAAGCATAACTGCCTAGCAATGTTAAAAAACCAAATTCATTCCTTTTAATTAGAAATAAAATTATCACGGGTACAGCTACCAAGAGCGACAAGCTCTCGCCCAAAAAAATACCCTTGCCCACACCAGAATAAATTGCGAAGTATATTATAAAAGCCAAAAGTCCTACTATGATCGTGCCATACCATGTCTGATTTAATTCGGAAAAATATTTCTGACAAGATAAAATAATTCTTTGCGGAATTTTTTTCATAATCGGCAAAAGTATTTCAGCTATTTTTTTATAAATATTTTTTGAACAAGCACTAAGCCAATTAATTTTATTAACTAAAGCAAAAAATAAAACACCCAAAGGAAAAGCCACCGCATGAAGATTATAAGTCATTAAAACATCTTCCTTGATTGGCAAAGATAATTGCAACACTCCCCAACTGACTACAAAAATCATGATTGCTGAAAGCGTCGGCCATTTTTTAAAAAATAGCCAAGGGAAAATCAGATAATAAAAAATAATAATAGTGATAAACCATAAAGGCGAATCAGGATCATTATAAATATCAGCGCTCGGGAAAAAACCAAAAAAATTCTGGGCGATCTGGACAATTGATTGGCTATGGCCAAGCACAAATTTATCAGCTAGTAGAATTACAATGAGCGTCAGCCAAAATGGCATAAGTATTTTTGACAAGCGCCGTTTATAAAATTGCCAAACTCCTAAATTTTTACGGCTGGCCGAGACAGCCAAACCATAGCCGGAGAGAATCAAAAACAAATCCACGCCAATACCGCCAAAAACCGAAAGCGGAAACATGAAGCGATGATCCCAAAATAAAAAATAACCAATGTGCGCAAATAGCACCATGAGTATTGCCACGCCTTTGAGCTCGGTAGTGACCGAGGCTGGAAAAATTTCAGTGTGTTTTTTTTGCCTGAGACTGATACTCAAAAAAAACAGTAGCAAAAAAGACAAAGCCACTGTCTGAAAAACCGGATAATTAATATTTTCAACCATCATAAATTAATTTGTTTTAAAAACATCTTGAATATTATCCGCCCAAAATTTATAGCCGGCATCATTGGGATGAAACTCATCAATGCAAAAAAGATTTTCCGCAGTATATCTCATTTTTTTGGAAACTAAATACAAATCAATGACTGGCACTTCAACTTCATTGGCCACCTCAACCAAGACTTTATTATAACGTTGGATTTCAAAATTAAAATAATAATCATACGGCGGATGGATCAAGTCTTTGGTGCCAAGATAAGGAATATTAATAAAATAAATTTTAGCCTCGGTCATTTCACGCAAAGATTTTACAGTCGTGATCAAATTATTTTTAAACTCTCCAACTGGCACAAAATTATGAATATCATTAGTACCGATAAAAATAGTAATGATTTGCGGATTAAATTTGGTGGCTTCCATCACCTGCCCAGTAAGCATATCAAAACTTTTAGCGCCAGGCACGCCCAAATTTGTGACTACTATTTGCTGATTCAAATCATTGGCAATTTTTTGAGCCAAGAGTGCTGGAAACGACGAAGAAGCAGAAGACGCACCTACACCGGCTGTGAGAGAATCGCCCAGTGCCACATAACTAATAGACGAGGTTGTTTCTGTTTGATTTTGAGTCATATAATTTCTAATCGCTGGCGGAACAGTCAATTCAAATTTGGAATAAATATAAGCATAAGAGCGATTGAGATAAATTGCAACTCCAACCACAATAATAAAAATCAAAGCTAATGCAATTTTTTTACGACTGCTCATATTTTATAATTTAAATTTTAATTATTGCCAATTTTATTTTCTCACCATTAAGACTGATTTCCTTGCTGTCACTGTCTGCTTCCAAAATTTCCTTGGTGACAGTGGATTTTTTCAATTCTTCAATCAATTGTTTATTAGTAAAAACTTTTTTTACTACTTCACCATCACTCTGCCAGTTTAATTTGATTTGATCATGAATAGTCAGGCCAGCTTCTTTGCGAAGATTATTAATAGTACGAACAAGTTCGCGCAAAGCGCCTTCAACTTTAAGTTCTTCGGTGATTTCTACATCCAATTCAACCTTAACTTCGTTGGATTTATTAAATTCAACTTGTTTAACATTTAATTTATCCTTAATTATCTCAATTAATTTTTCTTTATAAAGCTCATCAGCTAAAACAATGCCATAAACACTAATTTTATTTAATGGCTGTCTGATTTTTATACCAACCTCGGCGCGCTTAGCTAAACCCAATTCTTCAATCCTAGCCGTTAAACTCATTTGTTCCGTTATTTGATTACTAACACTGATAGCCTCAGGTCTGCCAAAAAATTCTTCGTCAACTTTCGGCCATTTTTCCAAATGCACAGACTCTAATTTGCCACCAATTTCTTTGTAAATATGTTCTGCGATAAAAGGTGTAAATGGCGCCATAATTTTTGATAATTCCAACAAAACAAATTTAAAAGTTGCCAAAGCTTTTTGCTTATCAACTTCATCATTGCCTTTTAAACGTTCTCTGGATAATTGAAGCCAACGAGTTGAAAACTCATCAATAAATTCTGCCAAGGGACGGGTGGCGCGAGGCAAATCATACGCTTCCATATTTTTATTCACCTCTATATTTAACAAATTCAATTTAATTATCAACCATTTATCCAACACGTTATCGGATTGTAAAGACGCATTGCAATGCGTCTCTACGCCAGTATCCTCATATAATTTATAAAAGCTCAAAATATTATTCAGCAACATCACCACTTTTTGCATGGCTTCTTTGACACCATTATCATCAAAGCTCATATTCTCTGCTTGCATGACTGGCGAGGTGAGTAAATAATAACGCAGGGCATCGGCGCCATATTTTTCCATAATAATTTCCGGCTCCGTGTAATTAGCCAAACGCTTGGACATTTTTTTACCATCACTAGCCACCACAATACCATTAACAATCACATTATCAAAAGCTCTACTATCTTTGATGGCTGAGGAAATCACATGCAAATAATAAAACCAAGCGCGAGTTTGATCTACACCCTCAGCAATAAACTTGGCTGGAAAACCCGCTTCAAATTTTTCCTTGTTTTCAAAAGGATAATGCTGTTGAGCATAAGGCATGGAGCCAGAATCAAACCAAGTATCCAACACATCGGGAATGCGTTTCATTTTTTTACCACAAGCACAAGGCACTTCTATTTTGTCCACAAAATGTTTATGTAAATCAGTGAGCTTGACGCCACTGTCTGTCTCTAATTCAGAAACAGAACCATATACTTTCATATTTCCACACTCGCAACGCCAAATTGGAATCACGCTCGCCCAAAAACGCTGACGAGAAATTGACCAATCACGCGCGCCTTCCAACCATTTGCCAAAACGACCTTCTTTAATATGTTCGGGCGACCAATTTATATCTTTAGCAGTCTCCAAAAATTTCGGTTTAATATTGGTCACCTTAACAAACCAAGATGAGGTCGCATAATTAATGAGCGGAGTCTCACAACGCCAACAATGCGGATAGCTGTGCTCGTATTTTTCTTTAGCAAACAATAAATTTTTATCGGCTAAATATTTTATAATTTCCACATCTGTCTTTTGAGTATCATCAGCCGGCTTTACATTCAAGCCCACAAAATCTGTCACTTCTTCCTTAAAATTTCCGCTCAGTGTAACATTTTGAATAAAGGCTAAATTCTTTTCTTTGCCCAACTGCATATCTTCTTCACCATAGGCCGGAGCAATATGCACCACACCAGTACCATCGCTAGTCGTCACAAAGTCTGCACTGACAATCGTGTATAAATTTTCTTTATTGGACATTTCCTTATCCAAATAATACGGAAATAGTGGTTTGTATTTTTTACCAACTAATTCAGATCCTTTAAACTTCTTATATTTTATTTTATCTGTTGTAGCCAACCATAATAATTTATGTAATTTTTGTTCATCTTTTTTTGTTGAATTTAAATCACCTGCTAAATTATGTTCCGCACTTTCCGCCGCTTTTTCAGAAAAAATATATTTACCTGGCATAATATCCAATACCATGCCAAATTTAGAGACATCAAAATCATCAAGAATTTCAACTGCAATATAATCAATATCTTCTCCCACAGCCAAAGCCACATTGCCCGGCAAAGTCCAGGGCGTGGTTGTCCAAGCCAAAACAAAAGTGCCCGGCTCATCAACTAACTCAAATTTAGCCGTCACCGACAAATCTTTAATATCTTTGTAGCCCTCACTCACCTCTTGTTGCGACAGAGTAGTCTCGCATCTTGGACAAATATGCATGGACTTATAACCCTCATAAATTAGTCCCTTATCATATAATTCCTTAAACACCCACCACACACTCTCCATAAACGACAAATCCATAGTCTTGTAAGAATTTTCCATGTCCGCCCAACGGCCGAAACGCCCAATTACTCTTTTCCATTCTTCAACATAACCCAAAACCTTGGAGCGACATTCTTCATTGAATTTGTCCACGCCATATTCTTCAATTTCTTTTTTACTTTTGAAGCCCAAACTTTTTTCCACAATATTTTCAATTGGCAATCCATGACAATCCCAACCCCAACGTCGCTCCACATAATGTCCGCGCATGGTCCAAAATCTTGGCACTGCGTCTTTCATAAGACTGGCCACCATAGTGCCATAATGTGGCAAACCAGTCGCAAACGGCGGGCCATCATAAAAAGAATAAGCCGGGCCATTTTTGGTGGCTTCTAAAGACTTTTCAAAAATTTTATTGTCCTCCCAAAACTTTTGGATTTCTTGCTCTTTTTCGGAGATATTCATATTTGATTTCCTATTATAAATTTATATTATCTTAACAATTTTGACATTTTTAGTCAATTTTTAAAAATAAAAAAAGACACTGACTTTATCAGCATCTTTTTTGTAAAAAAATCTTTATTCCTCCCAAACGATTGATTGCGTCGGACAAGAAGCAATAGCCGATTCAATGTCCGTATGATTAGCATCAAAATCAACGGCTTGCACTGTGGCCACAATATGATCACTGCCTTCTTCTATTTTGAACACGGCCGGGCAAATAGCTTCGCAAGTGCCACAACCAATGCACGATTCATCAACAACTGGTTTCATATTTTTATTTTATTTTTAAAATTTCTTTTACTTTTTCTAACAAGCTTGAAGGGGTATAATCTGATTTTATCAAATAGCCATCAGCTCCAACTTTTTTGGCCTGTTCCAATTCTTTTTTTTGGGTAAAATTGCTCCAAGCATAAATTAAAGTATTTTTTACATCTTTATCTTTACGCACCTGTACCAAAACTTCAAAACCATCCACCTCAGGCATCATCAAATCCAAAAGTACAAAATCAGGACGAATTTTTTTTATCATCTCCAAAGCGCCTTTGCCACTACTGATAATTTCCAAATAAAAAAACTCTTTAAGCTTGAGGCCGTAAATATCAGCCAAATCAAGCTCGTCTTCCAGCATTAATATTTTGTGTTTTTTATCCTCCATATATCTGTATTATACCTACATTTGGTCCAAAGTTTCAATACCCAAAAGTGTCAAGCCATTAGTCAACACTTGGCGCACCGCCACAATCAGAGCCAAACGAGCATTTTTAACTTCTGCTTCTGAGCTAAGAATGGGAATACTCTGGTAAAAAGAAGAAAATAATTTAGCCAATTCAAAAAGATACTGAGTCAGGTGGCTGGGTTGAAAATCACTGGTGGCAATAGCCACAGACTCTGGAAAGGAGGCCAGCTTACTAATCATTTCTTTTTCTAAATCAGTATTTAACTTATTATAATTTATTTCCTTAAATACTCCAGGCTTTTCTTTATTTAAAATACTATTAATGCGACTAACCGTATATTGCAGATATGGACCACTAGTACCGTCAAAAGACAAGGCTTCATCTATATCAAAAACGATCACATTATTATTGCCAGTTTTTAACATTTGAAATTTTATAGCAGACAAAGCGATTTTTTCCGCAGTTTCTTCGGTCTTTTTTTCTGACCAATCATCATGGCGTTTTTTGGTTTCCTGCATGGCTTGAGATTTTACTTGCACAAAAAAATCATCAAACAATACCACATTGCCAGCCCTTGAGGACATGGCGCCTTCTTTTAGCGTGACAAATTCATACGGCACATGCACCATTGGTTTATCAAAACCCATAACTTTCAAAGTCTGAAACAATTGTTCAAAATAAAAACTTTGACGCGTGTCTACCAGCACAATACTTTCGTCTAAATTGTATTTTTTAAATTTAGCTTGCGCGAGCGCCAAATCACTGGTGGCATAAAGCGACGAACCATCAGATTTTAGCAATAAAAAATATTTCAAATTATACTTTTCCAAATTAATCACAGTGGCGCCTTCGGATTTTTCAGCAATACCCTTTTGTAATAATTCTTCAACAATTTTTTTGCCAGGCTTTTCCATTTTACTGATGGAATAAACTTTATCAAACTTAATATCCAAAATTTTATAAATACGATCAAATTCATCCAGCGACCACTGACGCGTTTCTTTCCAAAGAGCCAGCCATTTTTTATCGCCGTGTTCCAATTTTTGCAACACCTCATCAGCTTCTTTTTTAAATTCAGGATTAGCGTCAATTTCATTGACCGCCTCGGTATAAATCTTGCCAAGATATTTGCCTTTGTTTTCTGGATATTGTTCATCCTGATGAAATTTTTCTAGAGCCCACAAACACTTGGCCACATGAGATCCAATATCACCGACATAATTTGTAGCTATCACCTGATGTCCAGCATATCGCCACAAGTTAACCAA
>Ga0194044_10000373_pt1 | contig 22102 bp, 21 predicted proteins | sample JunL4417m_MetaG_FD_155460 | JGI IMG/M metagenome (GOLD analysis project Ga0194044, IMG submission 155460) | Anoxic zone freshwater microbial communities from boreal shield lake in IISD Experimental Lakes Area, Ontario, Canada - Jun2016-L442-17m | ecosystem: Environmental > Aquatic > Freshwater...
GGTTGGATGACGTTTTTGAATACGCAACCAAACGCAACCTATCCGCAACCAGCCAATAAAAAAGGGGCTACCCGTTAGGATAACCCCTTGTTATTATTGGCGCGCCCGGAGGGATTCGAACCCCCGACCTACGGATTCGAAGTCCGGCGCTCTATCCAGCTGAGCTACGGGCGCGTTAAGCAGGCAAGATGGGGTGAGTGAAGGGGCTTGAACCCTCGACAACCGGGGCCACAACCCGGTGCTCTGCCAACTGAGCTACACCCACCATATTTATAGCCTTATACTAAAATGTTACGCTCATTGCAAGTGTTTTTCTGTGAAAGTCAACAAGTGGCAAACATTGCATAAATCGTTAAGGTTCACCATCCCTGATGATTCAGATATCTGGGACGTTTCGGTCATGACCAAGATAAAATGACATTGACAAGACAGGGATCAATGATGATATAGAACGTTCTGAGCAGCAAAGAATCACAGGAAAAAGACAAAAGCCGAAAAAACGGCCTCGCGAAGGGAGAATAATGTAGCTGAATGCCAGTTACGAAACGACGTGAGCATTTTTATGGAGCATTTTGCAATGAATCAAAAAATATTTCAAATGGGCCTTTCAACCGAAACAGTCTCGCTATACCTGCTCTGCTGCGGCATTGCGGATTCCGGAGCGACCCTTTCCACAAAAAACCTTCTGGAGATATGGAATGCCTCGCCCGAAGCAATGAATGCAAGCTTTCTTGAGCTGGAAGATCTCAGAATTGTTTTGAAAATCATTTCTGATGGAAAGACACATCATATCTACAAGCTCACCAATGACGACGACTGGGATGTATCCATCTGATGTGATAAATTCAAATTATTTATGGACATCACTTTGACACTTGTAGCATCGGCCACTCCATGATCGGCACTGTGCTGATGCTGTTCTTCGGGCTGCCCGCAATAATTCGATCGCTGTACGCCACATAAACCAGCACATTGCGCTCTTGATCGAAGAAACGCACAACCTGAAGCTTCTTGAATACGAAGCTGCGGTGCTCGTCAAAGACCCGCTCGCCATCCCTGAGTTCTCCGATAATCTTGATCGGACCAACCTGACGACAGGCGATGCTGGCATCACTAGTGTCCTCCGCCACGCCCAACTCGCCCTTCATCCCTCCTGTTTGCGCACGGGATATATGACAGGCGACACCCTGGACTTTGGGGTCGTCAAAACCGTCGATAACGATTTTGTCGTTAGGCCCAAGCCAGCGAAACTGTGTGCTGACCGACCCTGTCGCGCCGCGTTCGGGACGACTGAAGAGCCACCATCCGAAGAGAACACTGACCAAAAGTACCCCTCCGCCAAGAATAATTCCAATCTTCTTCATGATGATTTACCTTTCTTGATTGAGTTTGAACCCAATTTTGGAGCCATTAGAGGAATGAAGCGATAGGCAAAGTTAATAAAAAACGATTTAATACAAGATCAGATACCCTGTAATACATCAATCATGGAATAAACCTTGCTCTGAACTCCCCGGCTGATTTTTTCATGCAGATATACGACTGCGTCCAGAGTTCCCAGGGCATAGACATCCCGACCATTTACATTGTGGGTAAATTCAAAGGTAACGGTCTGATCTTCGGAAGTCAGAGTATAGGTATGCCATCCGTGTCCGGCGATATAGGCTTCGGGAATACCCCATGCTTTTTGCTGAACATCCGGATTGCGCTCCTTGCAAATATCTTTTTCCGTAAATGGAATCCCCATTCGGTTAAAGTAACTGATGATGGCTTTTGCTGTCCCGCTGGTATCAGCCTTGCCGTTTTGATGGCTTTCCCGAACCTTCAGGCTGTACCCTCTATACAGGTCCGGAAAATTGGCCGCACCATATTCCAGCATGGCCTGAAGCCCGACAATCTGTTTGGCCATATTGGGTGCAATGACCGCAGCGGTCGCAGAAGATGCAACTGTATCCTCGAGGCTTTTTCGGTTGCCTCCGGTTGTTCCCATGACAAATGGTAAATTATGTTGGGCATAAAACACCGCATTGGCATTTACCGCAGAAGGATGGGTATAATCCACCAGAATGATACCGGGATATTTTTTAACTATATCCTCTATTGCTGCATCCCGGTTGTCCGGATGAATCAACTGGATCAAAACATTTCCCAATTTATATTCTGAAAACAGAATATCGGCACCGGTCAAGGAAAACGGAATCAAATCAAACCGGCTGTCGTTATCAACATGGCCTGCCACCGTAGCCGCCATATTCCCGGGCAAGCCACTGACCATAACACGAATTGGATTCATTGGAGTACCTCCGTAAAAAGTCAATATTGTGATGGCAAAGTAAAAAGTTCAAGATCAAGTCGCGCAAATCAAGAGGAACGGCGTTCCGCCTGCCGTACTTTTCGTACGCCGCAATGACTAAGGATACAGCGCAACGCAGATATTGGACTTTTTACGCCAAAAGATATTCTGGCATCATTCTTAACCCGTTTAATACTTGCAGCATGTCTTCCGGAATTGGCGACTCCAGATCAATTTTTTCACCGGTTGCCGGATGGGTAAATGCCATGCGCCAAGCGTGCAGCATCTGCCGTGTTACGGTTTTCAGAACATCCGGAAGTGAGTCGGAATTCCGGTATCCATAAACTAAGTCGCCGACAACCGGATGCTTCATCGATGCACAATGCACACGAATCTGGTGCGTTCTGCCAGTCTTGATCTCAATTTCAAGAAAGGAAGCTGTGTCAAATAATTCTTTAACACGCCAGAGAGTTCTGGCATCCCTGTTTCTTTTGCTCTGAACAGACATTTTTTTTCGATCCACCGGATGTCTGCCTATTGGTAGATCAATAACGCCGCTTGAGGTTTTCATTCTTCCCAACACCAAAGCAAGGTAGGTTTTCTGAAGGGTTCTGTCCTTGAACTGTGCGCTGAGATGCGCTTGTGCCGCTGCGGTTTTGGCGACCACAAGAATCCCTGACGTATCCTTATCCAGCCGGTGAACAATGCCAGGGCGGATTTTACCGCCGATGCCCTCCAATTTCGGACAATGATACAGTATCGCATTCACCAGGGTTCCCGATAAATGACCAGGAGCAGGATGAACCACCATTCCGGCCGGTTTGCTGACCACCACAATTTCGTCATCTTCATGAAGGATATTCAGGGCGATGGCTTCGGGTTCACAGGCAATAGGTTCTGGGGCGGGAATACAACCGGAAATGACATCGCCGGCCTTAACACGGTAGCCGGGTTTTTTGATTTCATTCTGGACCCGGATCTGTCCATCCCGAATGAAATTGGCAGACATGGAACGGGAACAGCCGATAACATGTAGTACAATCACATTATCCAGGCGCTCTCCTGCATATTCATTCAAGATGGAAAATGAAAATGGACCGAGTAAAGACATTATGAAGGGTTCATTGAACCCCGGCAGTCTCCTGAATAAACAGAGATTCAATTTCCATAAGAATCGTATCCTCAGTTGTCTGCCTGGATGTGGAAAGCTCTTTAATGAGCAGGGTCTGCGCTGTATCATACAGTTTTCGTTCGCCAAAGGACAAATCTTTGGTAAGCTTCAGCAGGTAAAGATCCCGGAACACTTCCGCAACATCAAACAGCGAACCGGTCTTGATTTTTTCCATGTAATCCCGGTATCTGCGATTCCAGGTCTGGGATTCAGCCGCAATATCTCTTGGATTTCTCATCAGATCATAAATTTTGGGGATTTCATGTTCCTGAATGAGATCCCTAAGACCTACAGAATTCACATTCCATGTGGGAATCATGATAACCATACCATTTTCGAGAATTTTCATGATATAAAAATCATGTGTTTCTCCATTCACCACTTTACATTCAATGGCATCAATGCGACCAACACCATGAGCAGGATATACGGCCAGATCACCAACCCGGAATTGCTTGACGCAGGTTGTGGAAGGTCGAACCTTGTCTCTACTCTTCTTATCATATAGTTTCATAGTGTACCATGTATATACCAGTATCGGGGCGTGGAATTCGGGACATGAGATGAGGAAACAGCGCATGAAGCAAGATAACTAAAGACTCTCACTTGGGTTGATTATTATCACACATCAACTGAATAAGCAATAAAAAAGGATTGGCGCCTTGCAGCGCCAATCCTTTTTTAAACAACTCAACGAGAAAACAACTCAACAAGATTTGAAGTGTGTGACTACATCAGGAACGGAACCATCAGAAGCGCCACAACATTCAGAATCTTGATCATCGGGTTAATAGCAGGACCAGCAGTGTCTTTGTAGGGATCGCCGACAGTGTCGCCAGTAACCGCGGCTTTATGAGCATCGCTGCCCTTTCCGCCAAGATGACCGTCTTCAATGTATTTTTTGGCATTGTCCCATGCAGCCCCACCAGTTGTCATGGAGATGGCTACAAAAAGACCGGTGACGATGCTGCCGATCAAAAGACCACCCAGAGCCACTTTACCCATTAGAAGGCCAACAACGATCGGTGCAACTACCGGCAGGATGGCCGGAATAATCATTTCCTTTAATGCGAACTTGGTAACGATATCCACACATGCACCGTAATCAGGTTTTGCAGTTCCTTCCATGATCCCGGGAATGGTGCGGAATTGTCTGCGGACTTCTTCAACAACAGCACCGCCTGCAGCTCCCACTGCTTTCATTGCAATGGAGGCGAACAAATACGGCAGAAGACCACCGATAAAAAGACCGATGATAACTCTTACGTCAGCAAGGTCAAACTTGATGGTCTCAGCACCCTTTGCACCAAGAAATGAAAATTCCTGAACATAGGCTGCAAACAGAACCAGAGCTGCAAGACCGGCGGAACCAATGGCATATCCCTTGGTAACGGCCTTGGTGGTGTTTCCAACGGCATCCAGCGGATCGGTGACTGCGCGAACGCTTTCATCCATTCCAGCCATTTCGGCAATGCCGCCAGCGTTGTCGGTAATGGGGCCATAAGCATCAATGGCGATAACCATACCGGTCATGGAGAGCATGGACATAGCGGCCATGGCAATACCATAAAGTCCCGCAAAATAATGAGCAGCATAAATGGCGATACAGATAGCGATAACCGGAGCAGCAGTCGCCTGCATACTGACGGCAAGACCGGCAATGATGTTGGTTCCGTGTCCGGTGGAGGAAGCTTCAGCAATGGCTTTGACCGGTGCATATTTTCCGGTGTAGAATTCTGTGATGATAACAATCACAACCGTCAGAATAAGACCGATCAGGGTACAATTGTAAACAGCCTGGGCGGAAATGGTGCCAAGGCCTCCCATATATCTCATGGTTACAAAATAAAAGGCGACAGCCGCAATAATGGCTGCGCCAAACATGCCCTTATACAGAGCGCCCATGATGTATTCGCCCTTGCCGAGTCTGACAAAGAAAATGGCGATCATGGAAGCCACAATGGAAATGGCGCCAAGGATCAGCGGGAACTCAGTGGCAATCAGAATTTTGGGGAAAAGAAGATGACCGATCAGCATGGCGGCGACAGCAGTAACCGCATAGGTTTCAAACAAGTCAGCAGCCATACCCGCGCAGTCACCAACATTGTCACCCACGTTATCCGCAATAACAGCCGGGTTTCTGGGATCGTCTTCCGGAATTCCGGCTTCGAGTTTACCCACAAGGTCAGCACCAACATCCGCACCCTTGGTGAAGATACCGCCGCCCAACCGTGCGAAAATAGAGATCAAGCTGCCGCCAAATCCAAGGGCGACCAGAGCCATGATGTCATGGGTAAAATAATAATAGCCAGCAACGGAAGTCAGCGCAAGGCCGGCAACCATCATACCAGTAACCGCACCGCCTTTGAAGGCAAGCGCCAAGCCCGCAGCCAGGCCGTTTCTTGAAGCTTCAGCAGTTCTGACATTGGCAATAACCGATACTCTCATGCCGACATAGCCGGCGATAAAAGAGGCCACTGCACCGATCAGAAAACCAATTGCTGATTTCTGCCCCAGGAATGAAAAAATGGCGACAAAAATGATAGCGCCGACAATAGACATACTTTTTAACTGACGATTCAGGTATGCAATAGCACCTTCTTGAATGGCTGCTGCAATTTCCTGCATCTTTTCATTACCCGCAGGGGCGGCTTTAACAACCGTAGCAAGCCCAATTGCGAAAATGACCCCAACTATACCCACCAGCGTACACAGCAATGGAATATTTTGCAGTACGAAATCCATTATTTCCCTCCATCTGTTGTTTGACTTGAATTTGTGATTATCGACCGATTAAAACGATTCATTCCTTCCTTTGCACCATTGCAAAGGACAGTAACTGCTGCATCCCTGGCCCGGGAAATGATGTGTTCCAGCATGTTGTTTTCTTCCAGATTAAAGGATGATAAAACATGATCCAAAGCATTCATTCCTGCTTCGGGACGCCCGATGCCCATGCGAAGGCGGGCAAAGTTTCCTCCGCCAAAAGCATCCATCAACGACTGAATACCCTTATGTCCCCCGCTCCCTCCTTTCTCTTTAATTTTAATTCTTCCAAATGCAAGGTCCATGTCATCATGGACAATTAAAATATCTTCACAGGATAGACCAAAACTTTGAGTAAGTTGGTAAACCGGATTTCCGCTGAGATTCATATAGGCCATCGGCTGAACCATTACAACTTCCTTACCCAGTATCCTTCCACTGCCGACCCGGGCATTGGCCGGATGCATTTTCAGAGAAAGAACAAATTCACGCGAAATGGCCTCAATGACTTTAAAGCCTATATTGTGACGGGTTATTGAATACTTGGGACCCGGGTTTCCGAGTCCAACGATCATAAAGCGTTTCCGGCATCCACATAGTGTTTCGGCTTCCTCAGATTCGTTTTCAACCATTCAATGATCATCCGACTATAATCTTTTAGGTTAGTTCAGATCATTTCCCGGGAGTACTTGCTGCGCCTGATTCTTCGGCGGGAGCTTTTTCATCGGACTTGGTGCTGAGAATGGTTAAAATCGTATAATTATTATCTGCCGGAATTTCAACGTTCTCAGCAACCTTCAGATCTTTGACGTGGATGGAATCCCCGATTCCCAGATCAGTAATATCAATCTGGATGGACTCCGGAACTTCAAAAGGCAGACATAGCACTTCAATCTCCCGCTCAATGATCTGAAGCATACCACCTTCTTCAATCCCTTTCGCCTTGCCTTTGACAACGACAGGAACATTGACCGTAATTTTGCGGTCTTTTGAAATTTCGTAAAAATCCACATGAAGAAATTTTCTGGACATCGGGTGAATCTGCATTTCTTTAATCATGGCGGTGCGACTACCGGTTTGAGCATTTTGGACCGCCAGGTTGAAGATGATCTGGCTGACAGCACTCTTTTTCAGGGCATGCTCTAAATCCAGGGATGAAATTGAGAGTAAAACAGATTCTGACCCAGGTCCGTAAAGTACGGCAGGAATGTTTCCCTTCCGCCTCAGCGCTCGTGAAGGACTGTTTCCCGCTGATGTTCTCATTGTGGCAGTAAGCTCAAGTATCTCCAAAAAAAACCTCCTTATTTATCTATTCTTCAATCCGTAATGGATGATGGCTTCGTAAAAAGCCCAATATCTTCGTTGAGCCTCATCCTTCGTCATTGCGGCGTACCCAAAAGTACGCCTCACTCCTCAGAACTCGCTCGCCTTGATCTTGATCTTGAACTTTTTACTTTGCCATCCCAATTTTGACTTTGTATGAGTTCATGATGATGGCAACATGGTTATACAAATAATGATGTTACGGAATCCCCTCTGTGACTCCGGATTATGGCCTCCCCTACCAAACGGGAAATACTGAGAACCTTGATTTTGCCACAGGCAGCCGCATCATTCTTTAAGGGGATGGTATCGGTGACAATAAAACTTTTTAATGAAGATGTCATAATCCGCTCGACAGCAGGGCCGGAGAGAACTGGATGCGAGCAGCAGGCATGGACTTCTCTGGCGCCTTTATCCATGATCACCGCTGCGGCCTGGGTAACGGTTCCGGCGGTATCGACCATGTCATCCAGAATGACGGCCACTTTCCCGGAGACATCTCCGATAAGAGCCATTGCCTTGGCTTTGTTGGGCGCCTCCCTGCGTTTGTCCACAATGGCAAGACCTGCGTTCAATCGTTTGGCGAAAGCCCTGGCTCTTTCAACTCCGCCTGCATCGGGCGAAACCACCACGATGTCGCCCTCAAATTTATCCTTGATGTAATCCAGTATCACCGGGGCTGCAAACAGGTTGTCCACGGGAATACTGAAAAAACCCTGAATCTGGCCTGCATGAAGATCCATGGTAATCACCCGATTGGCGCCGGACACAGTAATGATATCGGCAACCAGCTTGGCGCTGATTGGAACCCTTGGCGCCACTTTTTTATCCTGCCTGGCATATCCGAAATAGGGCATGACAGCCGTAATTCTTCGGGCGGACGACCGTTTAAAAGCATCAATCATAAGCAGGAGCTCCACAAGGTGATCATTCACCGGAAAACTCGTGGATTGAATCACAAAAATATCCTTTGATCGGACATTTTCATCAATCTCGATCTGAAGCTCACCATCGCTGAATGTTTTGACCTTGGCGCCGCCCAATGGCAAATCCAGATATTGACATATCTTCTGAGCCAAATCAGGGTTTGAATTTCCTGAAAAAATCGCCAGCCCGGTTGTTGCAGACCCACTCATTTATAATCTTCCCTACTGCTCTTCAAATATTAATAACCCATCAAGTGCAAGATATCTATATTCAGTCGCGGATGTCAAAAAAATCTCGGTCCAGCCTGAAATAAATGGCTGGGGCGGGAGGATTCGAACCTCCGAATGCAGGAACCAAAATCCTGTGTCTTACCGCTTGACGACGCCCCAGCATGAAAATCAGACAGACTAAATCAGCAATTGTGCCATAAAACACGACCATCTCTGGTTTGTAGACAGGGTTTCGTATGCCTTCTTCGCCCGATCTGAATCCGAATAAATCCCAAACACCGTCGGACCGCTTCCCGACATCAGCGATCCCAGAGCACCTTGATCCAGCAGCACCCTTTTAATATCCGAAATCTCCGGATACCATGAAACGGTAACAGTTTCAAGATCGTTACACAGATGGTGAAGCGGATTAAAACCCCTATTTAAAGGAAAACTTTTAAGCTTTTGTTCACAGTTTGTCAATCCCAAATTCAGATTATTATATACATCGGCTGTGCTTACCTGAATCTCAGGACGTATCAATACAACAGGATAGGGTTGAATTCCTTTAAAAAACTCAAGTTTCTCCCCTATCCCAGTCGCCAGGGCAGGCCTTTGATGGATAAAAAACGGCACATCAGCTCCAAGGGTCAACGCCAAGGATGCCAGGTCCCGATTTGAAAAGGGATGACCATAATGGGTGTTCAGACCCGAAAGGACGCTTGCAGCATTGCTGCTGCCGCCACCCAGACCGGCAGCCACGGGAATGTGTTTTTCGATGTCTATACAGATACCGCCCGAATTACCCAAGGCATCAAAAAAGCATTCGGCTGCGCGATATGCGATGTTGGTTTCATCTTCCGGCACTGCCGGATGTGTGCAGATAATGCTTATCTTCGATGCTTGAAAGTCCAGCGTCAGGGTGTCGTACAGGGTCAATCCGCACATCAGCGAATGAATATCATGGTAGCCGTTCGGTCGTTTTCCGATGACGTGAAGGAAAAGATTGATTTTAGCGGGTGAGTAGATTTTCATGGCAAAGACATCCAAATAAATGTTGACAAAATTGCTGGATTATAGATAAAGATGTTAAGAAAATAAAGGAAGAAGTCGGTAACACAAATGAAATTATATCCGTTTCCAACTCATATTGATATTTATAAAGGATGGTGGCGCTGGCAGGCTAAATACCAGGCGCCAGCGAATTGCTGATTAGCAGTTAATATCTTTAAAAAAAAGATCGTGGGCAGCCCAAAGCCCATGATCTTTTTTTTATTCCAGAGGGGTCGTGGAAAATACATCCATGACCCTTTTTTTTTCAAAAGGAGTTTTAATGATTCTTCAACAGTTTCCATCAGAAGATGAATTCAACCAAATGGCAAAAGAATTCAATGTTATTCCAGTGTGCGTTGAAATACTTGCAGATACACAAACTCCGGTTTCCCTGCTGCAAAAATGCCTCAATCAACAGGGCCCTGTATTTCTTTTTGAAAGCGTTGAAGGCGGAGAACGATGGGGACGGTACAGTTTTCTGGGATTTTCAGCCCGTTTTCACATTGCGGTTTTTCGGGATCGGGTTGATATTCATGATTCCCAGTGTTTCAAATCCATTTCGCACGAAGGGGATCCGCTGAATATCCTGAAGCAGATCATGAGCGCGTACCATCCTGCAAATTTTTCAGGGCTTCCCAGATTCTGGGGAGGCCTGGTGGGATATTTTTCCTATGAACTGGTATCGTTTTTTGAAAAAATCCCCAACCGCCTGCCTGAAGACATTCCCATAGCGCAGTTGATGATTCCGGATCAACTGATGGTGTTTGACAACATCCGGCATACCATCCTGGCGATTGCAATATCCTTTCTTGACCCTTCTTCGAAACCTGCTGAACATTACCGAAAAGCAGTTGAAGCACTTCAGGGCATTATTCGACTGGTCAAGTCCCGAACGCCGGTTGCGTCCGAACTGGTTGCGTCCGAACTGGTTGCGTCCGAACTGGTTGCACCTGAACTGGTTGCGCCGGAACCGGTTGCCCGGACAGCATCCTTTTTGAAGGCATCCTGCCCGGATGAGACCTATCGTCGGCAGGTTCAGCAGGTCAGAACCCATATTCAGGCCGGAGATATCATTCAGGCCGTGCTTTCACAGAAATTTATCTGCGATTCTCTCCCGGATATCTGGATGCTGTATCGGGCGCAGCGATTTATCAACCCTTCACCGTATCTATTTTTTCTCCGCATGAATCACCAAGCGCTGATCGGATCTTCTCCGGAAACCATGGTGCGCCTTGAAAGCGGCATCGCCACCCTTCGACCTATTGCCGGAACCCGTCCCAGAGGGAAAACCGAGCAGGAAGACCGCGCTCTGGCCAATGAGCTCCTAAAGGATGAAAAAGAGCGGGCGGAACACCTCATGCTGGTGGATCTGGGCCGCAATGATCTTGGACGCGTCGCTGAAACAGGGTCTGTTCAAGTGACGGATCTGATGGTAGTTGAACGCTATTCCCATGTCATGCATCTGGTCTCCAACATCACCTGCGATCTGAAGTCCGGGCTGGATGCATGGGATTTGCTAAGAGCCACGTTTCCGGCGGGAACACTCAGCGGCGCTCCCAAGGTCAGGGCCATGGAGATCATTGACGATCTCGAACAAGAGCCGCGCGGGCCTTATGGAGGCGCTGTAGGGTATATTTCCTTCAGCGGAAACATGGATCTGGCCATTACCATTCGAACCGCCTGCATCGAGAATGGCAAGCTCACTGTTCGCGCTGGCGCGGGCATTGTTGCGGATTCGGATCCCGAACGCGAACGTGTTGAAACTGTGAACAAGGCCAAGGCCATTGAAAAAGCGCTGCAACTGGTTTTCAATTCAATGCAAGGGTAGCCGTGAACCACAGATACACACAAATGAAAGCTGACAGGCAATTCATGACCGTTTATTTAAGTATGTTTTACATAAAGTTAATTCTGGAGAAACGCCATGATCGTAATGATAGACAATTATGATTCTTTTACCTATAATCTGGTGCAGTATTTTGAACAAATCGGCGGCGCTGTCCGGGTCATTCGAAATGATGCCGCAACTGTGGAAGAGATTGCATCCTGGAGCCCGGCAGGCATAGTGATTTCCCCCGGACCCGGCAGGCCGGATTCTGCAGGCATTTCCCTTGCTGCAATTCACCGGTTTTCCGGCCAGATTCCGATTTTAGGAGTTTGCCTTGGCCATCAGGCCATCGGCATGGCTTTTGGCGGCAAGGTTGTCTCTGCCAAAAAGCTGATGCACGGAAAGACATCCGCCATTCAAGCCGATGGCAAAACCCTTTACGAAGGAATAAAGCAGCCATTTCAGGCCATGCGCTACCACTCTCTGGCTGTCTCAAGAGAGGGGCTTCCGGACTGTCTGGAAATCAGCTCGGAATCCGAAGACGGCGAAATCATGGGGCTGCGCCACAAGATACATCCAACCGAAGGTATTCAGTTTCACCCGGAATCCATCATGACGCCTGTTGGAAAACGGCTGCTGAAGAATTTTTTAAAAATCACCGGATCAATTTGCTAACCCTGAACCCTAAAAGGAGTGCTTATTATGTTTAAAGAATCTTTAAACAGGATTATTCATCGCATCGACTTGAGCGAATCCGAGATGGCCGAGATGATGACCGAGATTTTTTCAGGAAATATAACCGATGCGCAAATCGGCGCATTTATGGCAGCCCTTGCCTCCAAAGGCGAAACCTTTGAGGAACTTGCCGGAGCCGCCAGAATCATGCGCCGAAAAGCCATTCGTGTTCAGACATCGGCTGAGACTGTTGCTGATGTCGTAGGCACGGGCGGAGACGGCGCACATACGTTTAACATCTCCACCACAACCGCCTTTGTTGTGGCAGGCTGCGGTGTCACAGTCGCCAAACACGGGAACCGTTCGGTATCCAGCCTATGCGGCAGTGCGGACCTGCTGGAGGAGCTGGGAATCAACCTGAACTGCGGGCCGGAACTGGTTGAAGAAGCCATAAGGGAAATTGGCATCGGCTTCTTGTTTGCTCCCCTGTATCACAGCGCCCTGCGCCATGCGGCCAAGGCCAGAAAAGAAATCGGTCTTCGCAGCATTTTCAACATGCTGGGACCACTCACCAATCCAGCGGGGGCGAATTGTCAACTGCTCGGAGTCTATGCGCCAGAACTGACCGAGATGTTCGCCCAAGCTCTTCGGCTTCTTGGAGCCAAATGCGCTTTTGTAGTTCATGGCCATGACGGACTGGATGAAATATCCGTATGCGCGCCGACCCGGATCTCCGAACTTCGGGACGGAATGATCCGTACCTACGACATCAGCCCAGAGCAATTTTTCGGACAGCTTGCTCCACCCGAGTCGCTTATTGGCGGCGACCCCACCGCCAATGCAGCCATCACCCGCAATATACTGAACGGCGAAAAAGGCCCCTGCCGGGATGTGGTACTGATCAATGCCGCAGCCGCCTTGGTAGTGACCGGAAAAGCTGAACAGTTAAATGAAGGAATTAAGATGGCTGCCCAAGCCATTGACAGCGGCGCAGCAACCGCCAAGCTGGATAACCTGATCCGATTTACAACCGCTTAAAAGGCCGGGAAATTGCATCCATGACAAACCATATCTTAGATGCCATCGTTGAGCAGAAACACCGGGAAATTGCCGATCTGCTTCAAAAAACACCTGAAAAACAACTTCGGGAACAGGCGCTCCAACCAAGAGAGCGCCGGCCGTTTCTGGAAAGACTCAGGCAGCCGGGACAAACAGGCATTAACATCATTGCAGAAATCAAGCGGGCATCGCCCTCCAAAGGAATGCTTTGCCCCAATCTGGACCCGGTGGCGCTGGCCAGAAGCTATGAATCAGGAGGCGCGGCATGTCTGTCGGTGCTTACCGACAGACAGTTTTTTCAGGGAAGCCCGGAGGACTTGCAGGCAGCGCGCGCAGCCACGCAGCTTCCCGTCCTTCGAAAGGACTTTCTCATCTCTTCCTGTCAGATATATGAGTCCTGTATCCTTGGGGCTGATGCCGTGCTGTTGATCGCACGAATCCTTTCTGCAGATCAACTCAGTGAACTGCTGGATATCTGTAATACGCTTGGCATGGATGCTCTAATTGAGGTGCATTCGGAACCGGATGTGGCATCCGCAATCCGGTCCGGGGCAAAATTGATTGGTATCAACAACCGGAATTTACAGACGTTTCACACTGATATCGCCACATCCACGCGACTGGTTTCCATGCTGGCACCCGATCAGATTCCGGTTGCAGCCAGCGGCATTCAAAATCGGAAGGATATTGAGCGCCTTTTAAAATCCGGAATATTTAATTTTCTGATCGGCGAAAGTCTGATAATATCTGAAAATCCGGTTGCCTTTCTGATATCTTTGATGACGACACCACAAAGTGATGACACAGAAGAGAGGCGGGAACTTTGAATGAACATATCAATACCCGTCCCCTACTTCTCCAAAAGTGTTTTTAGTGTAATTGCCCAGGATTTATTTTCGTTAAGCGCTTTCATATATGCTTTTTTAGGCAAAGCGTTCGCTTTTTCCTGCAGAATTATGCACAATGCCTTCGTTAAACGCTCGTTTTGTTGAGCACTGACAAAGGCAATCAACGATCCTATATCCCCTTGAAAATTCTTGCATTTTTCAACGCGGTTCTTAAACTGGGCAAGTTTTGCCTGGTATTCAGCTTCGGTATCAGGCCGAGGAACTGGCGGAGATGCAGATACCGGCTCGGCAACTGCGCGAAAAACGTTATCTCCCATCTGTATCGGGTTCAGAACAAACCGGCTTTTATCGACCGGCCGAACTTGAACCCAACCCAATGGCAGGCAAGGGGTTCCTTTTGCGGGATCAATGGCCAGTCTGCGGGATTTGGGGAAAACATCAGCACCCTTTTTCCCAAGATTTTTCTGATAGCGGACATCACGCAGGTCGTTGTCATTCATCCAGTCGCCGGTCATACCTCTCCACCCGCTTCCCCATGACAGCCGCAAAAACGCAGTTTGTGAATCGGGCTCCAGCGATTTGATCCGATCAATCAAGTTTTTGTAAAAATCTGCGGCATGAGCCGTTTCTGTTCGATATTCTGAAAAAAATATCTTTTCGCGTTCTGCAATGTGAAGGCTATGGGTGTTGATAGCTTTGGTCAAAGCATGAAAACTTGATAAACCAGCGCATTCGGTAATGCCTCCAATTTTTTTCGTCTGGTTTGAATTCAGGAACGGATCTATCCTTGCCTGCAAACAGAGTTTGACACCAGGTTTAAGGCATTCCACGAATAAACCGCTTGTATCCTGAAATTTGTCCTTTGTCTGCCTGGTTCCAAAGTCTTTCCAACCTGGCTTGTTTTCTCGCTGCAGATTGAAAAATTTGATTTCCTCGCAAAGCAAGGTGTTATGAGGTTCAATTCCAATGGAATCGCTTATTTGAAGCGGACGGATAAACATATGATACGGGTCACTGCCGCCCAGAGATTTTACGGCTCTGTTGAACGGATTGAATTGGCTTGCACTTGGCAGTTGCGAGCGGTCCAGCATCATCCACAAGGCGGTATGAATGGCGCCTTTAAGCGAGCTGCCTGCGATATACGGCTGTCCATGGCCATTTTTTAAAAAACGCCTAAAGCTCTTTGGGGTTACGTTGCCTTTAATGGGCAGGGAATAACTGGGGGAGACGGTAACTTTATAATCCCTCAATAATCGGTCCAGCGCCACCGACTTGCCCAGATCAGTGATGGCCAATGGATAGTCGGAAAGGCATTCAAGAAGGCTATCGAATTCAATTACATCTATCGCTTTATTACGCAACATATAATCAAGATTGTGCTGTAATTCGGAGCCGTCACCGATATGCAGCGGTGTAAGCAAATCGATTTCCCATGTCTGAGTGTCGTTATCTGTCGTCATGAAAGTTTCTCCTCAAGGTAAGGAGGTTGAATACAGGGAAAAAACAAGGTTCTGAAATCCCTTGGTGCGGAATGATCCAAAGGCAGTTTGTTTTTTTTCCGAATATTTGCAGGCAGCATCTCCACCACGCGACCTTTGGGTTTTCCACTAAAATACGAGCCTTCCGTGAACACGCGAATTGGTGGTCTGCCCAAGTTGGAGTTTACAATCCAGCCAGAGCGGGTTGTCAGCCCATATAGCGCAGATTTTATTAACGATTTCAAATTATCATCGCTTCCAGGGTTGAACAAAGACAGTGTAACAGATCCATCAGACTTGCTTGGCAACGTCATTTGTAGATCACTTTCATCCCGGATTGAAAAATGCCCCAGGCCAGAGCTTCTGTCCGCGCCGATGCCAGTGTCCCCCAAAAATGATAGAGATGCCCTGAACCGGTTCAATTTGGATGCATCCATGTTGGCGATCAGGTATAGACCACTGTCCGGCGCGAAAAACTGAAGCGCAAAGAAAAACAGTCCCCCCGCCCCATCATTTGGAATTCCCAATCGGTCAACCGCAACCCGCTGACGTTCACTTTTTGCCCAACCCTGGTATTTTTTTAAGTTTGGGTTGGCATTCATTTCTTTCTCCGACAGTGCAACGCCTCCTGGAAGCTGCATACCCGTATTATAATCAAGTTCGTTTCCGGCCAGAACCTTCTCGAACAAATCACGGGATATCCATCGAATTTCCTTGATGGCTTTGCGTTTTCCAATGGGCGCTTGTTTCCAGACACGCCAGACCGGTATCGGAAACAAAAGTACGTTTCCGATATAGGGAAACGCCGAGCTTATTTGAAACGGTGGTTCCAGAAAAAAATCCGGGCTGCCATCTTCCGGAAACAGTCCCGACCAAGCCAGCGCCATTGCAGCAGACAGGGTATCTGACCGGATGAATTCATCCGCAACTTCCGGCTCGCTGGATCCTTTGGAATCCACATGAAGAGCGGAAAAAAATTTCAGTTTGTAAACACGCATGAATCCTCCTTCCTACAGAAAAAAGCTACTGCTTTAACGTGTCCGGAACCACCGTTGTAGCAGGCTTTGCGGAATGGTTGTTCCGGTAATCATCTGCGCTCTTTTCCATGATGGGATTCACTTTGAACCGGACTTTGCCGTATCCCCGGCTGCCATGTCCACCCAGATAATCATCTTGCAGCAAATCCATGCACCCGAAAACTGCTTTGACATATTCAGCCTCGTCATCTGCTTCATACAAGCTCAGAATCATTTCAAAAGCGAATTCAGCGCCAGCCGGCACCCGCTCGATCTGTCGGGGATTGGCCTGCGAGGTAATGCGGTCGATGGCCACTTCGGTTTTGACCTCGGTCATGGGCATATCCGTATTCCTGGCTTTTTCAAGAGTAGCCGGATTCATCAATTGCGCATCCCGGACAACCAGACGCTGCGGCACGATATTCTCAACCTGATATCCACTTTGTTTGTCTATTGGAAGTCCAAACAGCCGGGTGGACAGTTGGGAAGGACTTGATGACGGACCTGCAGAATTCAGGATGACACCTTCAGCCATCATATCACCAAGCCCGCTGACATGATTTATAACTTTGCTACCCCCCTTGATCCTGATAGTCATTTCGCCGGTTAGCCTTTCCAGCAGGCTTCGCATTTTTCCTCTCAGGGAAGAACCAGGGATGTACGGATAATTGGTAAGCGGATCTCGAACCACGATATGATCGGCGCCGCCGATACTCATTTCTGTCGAGTTTCCGCCGATATGAAGTCCTGTCAAAATGGTCAGTGTGCCGGAAATGAAAAGCCTCTTCCTGAATTCAATACGGGATAAAGCGGTCATGATTATCTTCCTCCTTCTGCTCTGTGGTAGGCCAGAATAGCTTCAAAAAAGCGGCAAAAATTTTGAAAACGGACATCTTTTTTCTCCGCCACCAAATCAATGGCGTCACTTAAAACGTCTTTCAATATCCGGAGTCCCTGCACATCCTTGTTTCTTCCGAATACATAAGCCAGTTTCGGCTTTAACAGGATCAGTTTCGGAAGAACATCTTCTCTGTCTCCGAGCATATCCAGCTTTTTCACTGTTCCGTAAATGTTCCGTATCTGAGATGTTGTTAGATGGGGTTTACTCTCCAGGGTTTTTTTTGCAATCTCTTCCGCCATGCTAACCATTTTGGATGGATTTTTCCCGTCCAGTATTTCCTTCAGATCCTCTTTTGAAACCCGGTAACTGCTCTCCTGCTGACTATCGCGATTATATCCCGCGCCATAAGAAGTTCCTCTTTGCTGTTGATTTGAAACTATCATCATTTTTCTCCTCTTTCCCGATGTAAATAATCTGTCCAGCGCAGAGGCAACCCCAGCCAGTTATAAACAGGCAATGTTGCTTCCAAGCCATGATGTTTATCCGCAAACAGAATTTCAGACCATTCCTTGATCGCCGAATCATTGTCCCTGAATCGTCTGCGCAACTGATAGACGGTCTGCCACCGCCAGGTGGTATCAGCAATACTCTTCCAGGCATCTATCAGATCAATGTGGTTTTTTTTCGATACATATTCGGCCAAAATCTGATTGGACGCAGTCAGTTGGGTGAGATAAGACGGCCACTCCTTGTCGCTGGCATGAATTTCCTTTTCCAGCAAATTCCGGATTATGACGCACAATTCCATGTCCTCCCACACAATGGATGTACCAAAAAAATAGAAACCATCTTTTTTCTCGGTGTTTTTAATCCATGCTTTTCGGATGCCCTTGGCCTGTTTTTCCGCTTGACCGGCCGCTTGAGCGCCTTTATAAATCGGAAATTTTCCCCCGTGCAAGGTCAGTCCGCCGGATATTGAAAAATCCGGGTTGTAACAGCAGAATTCCCTGAATTCATTCCGGATGGTTTCGGCAAGACCGGGAAGCTGGTCCCAGGAGCCGATCACGAACAAATCATCGCCGCCAGCATAAATAATCTGACATCGATCAAAGGAGTCCCGCTCCAGAAGGGTGGGAATATACACGGAGAAAAAATGATTGAGCTGCCGGGATAGCGTGGCCATTCGTGAAATGGATGCCATCTTCTTCAGCTTCGACTTTCCGGATTTATCCTGAACTACCTTACCCCAGCCGGCTTTTTTCCGTTCCGGAAACTGAAGGCCTTTGATAAACACCATCCCCAGATTATCTACATCCATCCGTAGAATACCCAGCCGTTTGATTCCGGTGGAATGGTCGGCATAATCTTCAAAATTCCATTCAGTTCCATCACTCCCTGTCTTTCGCAATGATTCCCATTTTACAAGATACATGGATGAAACCGCGCAGTTGGGAAGAATCAGCTCACTAAAATTTTTGTCACAAAGTTGATTCAGAAAAATACATTCGCCATCAACATGTTTCAGTAAAGCCAATCTGGCTAACTGCTTTTCCGACAGCAGAAACATATAAACGCCCAATTCGGAAAAAGAGATGATTTCGCGTGAATTCAAACAGCTTCCAACACGGTCCTTTTCAGCATCATCTCCCCAGACCATCAGAATCGCCTGAGTATTTTTCAACCAGATTCCGATATTCAGAAGTCTTTCACAGGCATCACAGCAGTCGGCATTGTCTGGGAGCCTGCGGCCGTCACAGATATTGCAACTGTTACTTGAATTGAATCCAGTTTCCGGATCAAAAAATGAGCGTTTCATATCTTCCCTGAAACGGGTCAGGCGATCCCGTTCCAGTGCCTCGGCCACAGCCTCCCATGCAACAGCCATCTCTCCCTGTTGGAACATCTTTCCATTAACCGCAGCAATACCCATGCCCAGAAACACGTCTCCATCAAATTGGAAAGATGTCTTTAAAAGCCATTGGTTGATTTTTGTTCTGGCCTCCACCAGTCTGGATTTTACCGTGGCCGGAATCAGCAGATAAAATTTTCCGCCAGAATTGTAGAGCAGGCCAGCCCTGGTCAGGCCGATATACCGCAATATGTAATCAGCACAGATTCTGCAGAAAAACTGAACATAAAACGAGCGGCTCCGCAGTCCCTTGGCCGCCCCTTTGTTGGTGAGATTGAAAATAAACTTCTGAATTCCTGAAAAATCACAGCAAACCAGCAGCCATTTGTCATCCATTTCATCCGCCATGCCAACCTTTATATCCTTCTGACCCAGTTGGTGCAAATACAAGCCCTGGGCTATGCCTGCCGTTGTTCGCAGGTGATCGAAGAGGCTGATATCCGGATGCCGGATATTGGTGGCGGACGGCGTATTGGACGTGTATTTCTCCAACAGGGTGATCAACGTGATAATCAGATGATCCAGAGATAAATCCGGACATTGTTTGGCCAGATTTTCAATGTCGTCGAGCAGTCCCTGTCCCAGGGCTTGATATGCATCGACCATAGGTTTACGGGCCAGAAGATGACCCCAGTTTTCAGGAACGGACACCTCCTGTTCCGGGAGCGTGGACTGTATCAGTCCAAGTTCAACGCCGCTTTTGGGAAACAGGTTTTCCTTACTGGAATCCAGACGCGCCAGTGGATACCTGTAGTGAGTAGCCAGGTTTTCCGTGTTCTCTTCCAAAAACACACGTTCCACAAGTGGCTCCAGCAGAGTTTTGCGGTGAATATCCTGGCGGTAGTACTCTCCTTCTTCCCTCTCGCTGGATGACAGCAGATCGGAAAGCTGAATGACCGAAGCCTCGAAACTGGTTTCATCGTTTACGTGATGGGCTGAACACCAAATTTTCCAGCTTTTGTCCGGACAGTTTTTCAGACAGTTGAATCGCTCTTCCAGCCAGTCACAAAAAGCGGCGGTATGCGCCGAATGCAGGTAAGACGGGCGCCCCTTATCCTGCCTGCAAAATGAAAGATAGTGATCGTTCTTCCTGGCATCCGGGAAAATATTCCCCCTTTCCAGTATCTTGCCGATGTCATGCAGCAGGCCGGCCAGAACGACAGCGTTCAATTTTTCTTTTTCCATTATGCGTTTTCCCGATATTTAATGGTTCGTATCAACCGCAGTATATCTGCATCACTTGTACGCTTTTAGCACCTTCTGTTGATTTTTCAAAGTCTAAATTATCATTAAATTGATAAAATAGGATCGACCAGAAGGTATTTGGGCGAACCCGCTTCTACCAATACATTACCCAGGCCCATCGAAGCGCCCTTGCCCACATGCACGAGGCTTGCAGCCTGAAGCCAGGGCAACAGCCAGGCTTCCGATGCTGCAAATACGGCAGTTCCAACCAAGCCGCCCATGGGTACTTTTTGACGCTGCCGACTGGAATAGCGGCTGTAGTCCAGCCATGACAGATGGCCCTGAATCGTTGTAATACCGGAAAAAGCATCTGCGATGGCTTCATAACGTTCTTTACCCAGAAGGTCACCACCAGAAAACAGGCAGTTGAGGGCTTCCAGCCTGCGGGCTATCGCAACAAAAAAATACGGCCATACCATATTGCCCATGTACTTGCCCTGTTTTCGAATCCGGACCGGCGTGATGAGAGCAAAAGCGGCTGCTCCCAAAACACCTGGAGCGGCCGCCAGCCAGTCCGAAAGTGAAAACGCCGTATTCATGCCGATCAAATCATCCGGATCCACCGGAGCGGTCTGCAAGGTTTCACCAGGCAGAATTATGCAGACAGAGGCAATGTGATAGGTAATTCGTGAAGGACCCAGCCCCACCTGTTTTCCGGAATGTATGGCTTTTAAAATGGCGGGGAAATAGCGGATGCAATCGCCCATCAGCGTGACATCAAGATGCTGGAGAGTTTGATCCATGCCTTCGGAAGGTGAAAAAATATAGCCTCTGGGCATTTCGCGAATGCCGGAAATCGAGGATTGATTTTCGAAGAGCCGGAAATACGGACAGTGTTCCCGGATGAAGCAGGATTTGCATCCGGGCCGTTTGTCAAAGGGGCAGATGAGTCGCTGCAGCTCCCAGCCGATCAGCCCGCGCCAGGCGGAACCCATGTAAGTCGATTGGTCGATTGGCTTGGACAGGCTGATTTCAAGCCGGTATCTGGCAATCGGCAGACTGCCAAAGAATAAGGTGGGTGATGTGTCTGACAGGGTCATCATGATACCTTCCATCAATTCGAAAACGGGGATAACGTATGGTCAAACCCATTGCTGTACTTTGTTAATTCTTTACCGTGACAATCAGCAATTCTAATTTTGACAGAAACTGATTTTGGTTTGAGTTTTGCTTGCCATCGTCTTGCTAAAATCACCACATAACAGAACAAGATTCAATCAAAAATGTTGAAGTAAGGCTGGACATTTATCAGTATTCGTGATAATTTAAAATAGGTATGTAACCTAAATTACAATAATCCGGAGAAGAAATATGCGTTTCCCTAAAGATGTGGAAGAAAAATTCCTGGCAGCAAAAAAAAACGAACCTATCACATTTGATACTATACTGCGAACTGGCATAATTTTACGTTTTTGATCCCCCACCCCAACCCTCCCCCGCTGGGAGAGGGAGTTTATGAAA
>Ga0194044_10000375_pt1 | contig 21971 bp, 26 predicted proteins | sample JunL4417m_MetaG_FD_155460 | JGI IMG/M metagenome (GOLD analysis project Ga0194044, IMG submission 155460) | Anoxic zone freshwater microbial communities from boreal shield lake in IISD Experimental Lakes Area, Ontario, Canada - Jun2016-L442-17m | ecosystem: Environmental > Aquatic > Freshwater...
AACCTATTTAGCGCTAAAATTCAAGACTCTACCAGCCACCACCACCGCCACCACCGCCACCACCGCCGGAGAAGCCACCACCGCCAGAACCGGAACTGGACGGCGAGGAAGACATCGTTGACGCCATATTTAAAGACATGGCTGAGATTTCTGAAGCCAGTGAGTCTACATTAAATGCGGCAAAGTTTGGACCAATGAACCAAATTGGATGATAACTGGTAAAGTAATCTTCTCCGTATATTACTTTCATTTTTTTCACCCACTCTTTTGTTATGCCGAACATAATTGCGTACGGTAAGAACTTTTCAAAGATATTTTCTTTTTCGTTGAACTTTTGTCGATATCTTTCAGCCGTATCCATATAGAGTTTAAATCCCTTGATTCGGCGCAAAAGTAAGGCGCCTTCAGGAGATCTTCTGGGCATTAGAAATGAGAAAACAAATATAATTATTGCAGATAACATGACAGAAAGTCCCAAAATAGTATTGAGCGACCATAATCCAACTGAGACAATAAAAATAATCACTCCAAAAATAGCCAAAATGTACTGCCAGAGTCGGCTATTATCTACCAACCATTTTTTGGAAACCAAGAAATCATTCCCAGCTGAAGAAATTTTGGGCAAATTTTTGTAGAACTTATTTTTCAAATCAGAAATAGTAACGGCGTCACCAGACTCAAAAAGTCCAGTAAATAATTTTTCCTCACCTTTGGACATTGCATATTTGCTAGATAATTTTGTAATTTTGAAGTCCTTGTTTCCAACTTTTTCAATTTTCAATGCCCCATTAACTGCCAGGTTAATAATCGATGCTGAAATAAATTTGTTATCTAAAATACTGTCGGTTAGCGCCAGACCCATTTCTATCGGAGCTAACTTTTCTGGAATTTCAAACTCTGGCGCTATTGTTGGGTTGATCTTTGGGTCGCGCCCTGTTTTATTCCAGAGTAAATATATCAGCCATAAAACAATGAGTGGAATCAATAAATACATATACGACCCATATTTTTCCCAAAGGGTTGGGACATACGGGTTGATAATTCCTTTAGGAAAAGTTGTCGACAAAGTTATGCCCTCGCCGGTTTCCAGTGTTTTAGCGTAATTAATTTCAATTTGGTGATCGGATTTCCAATTGGTTTCAGCATTTAAACTATTTTTGTTGCCAAAACTGCCAGTATAAATATTCATTTCGGAATTACTTTTGCTGATCCCCTCCGGGAATGTCACTCGGGCGGAGAAATTATCAATTTCAATATCCCAGAAGTTACCGTTTAAGTTCCAGTAAAATTCATCTAGCCCAGTTGAATTGTGGCGGACAGCATTTTTTACGTGGTATTTAATTCTGTAGTTATTAATTCCACTAACGTAGGCGTTGGCATCGCCAATTTTCCAAGTGATTGTTCCATCATTGCGGCTGGAAGTTTCTGAATATTTAATCGATTTGTCGTCAAAGTCAGTAATTGAAGCAAGAACAATTGGGGATTGAATTTTTTCCGAACTGCTAATTTGCTGAAAGGTTGGCAAGGTTCGGAAAATCCCGTGTTTTTGCGCGTTGCCGCAATCAGCAACAATATTTTCAGTCACATCAATTGATGAATCATTGTTTACGGTGATTTCAGATTGAAAATCTTTAATATACCAATAGTCAACATCGTCACGGGCCTCGGCTCTAAAACCAAAAGAGAAAATTCCAACTAGAGTAATCAATAGTGCGAAATATTTTTTCATAATACTATTATATCGCAAAACATCTTTTTTGATATAATTCAATCATGACAGGTAAAACTCACAGATTGATTGGCTTGGTTGCAGGAGGCGGATATTTTTTGGCCACTTCTTCTGCATTGTATCAGCCGGCGACTTTAGGCGCAGTCATTGTCGCGGCGTATTTAGGATCTTTAATGCCCGATGCCGATGACGCCGGTGCGGACATTTGGCATACCTTGCCTTTTGGCCACACAGTTGGAAAAATTACTGATCCGTTTTTAAAACATCGCAATATTTCACACTCGCTGGTCGGGATTGCCATATATACTATTATAGTGCTTATGGTACTTAAGTTGATGCCTGACTATTGGGGGATATCAATTATGCCAGTTTTGATTTCATCATCCATCGCTTACGCCAGTCATTTGCTAGCCGATTCTTTTACGGTTGAAGGAATTCCATTCCTTTGGCCATGGGGTCGAATGCTGGGAATTCCGCCAAAACCTTTTGATGGTATTCGAATCCAAACTGGAAAGTGGTTTGAAAACCTAGTGATTTTTCCATTAGTTAACATTGCTTTGATTGTTTTTGTAGTTTCATATTGGCAAAAAATAAAATCATTAATATTAAAATGATTATTGCATCACTTCTATGCTTCGAAGTATGGTAGTGAAATTGGAGGAAATTATGGCGAAGAAGAAAACTTTGGTGGAAAAATTGCATGACTCAAAAGATTTGCCGAAAGTTGTGAAATTAAACGAAAAAGGCGCGCAACATTGGAAAGGCGAAACAATGGTTGTGCCAGTCCCATTGGAAGTTGATGCCGTTATGAAACAAGTGCCTAAGGGAAAATTGATCACTATTGACGGTATTAGAAAGCAACTGGCCACGAAGCATAAAGCCGATATTGGTTGCCCTTTAACATCAGGAATATTCTCTTGGATAGCTGCTGGCGCCGCAGGCGAAGAAATGGCTGCCGGGAAGAAAAATGTTACACCATTTTGGCGAACGCTAAAATCAAACGGCGAATTAAATCCAAAATATCCCGGAGGAATTGATTTTCAATCCGATCAACTAAAACAAGAGGGCTTTGAAATTGACACTTCGCGCAAAGTTCCGAGAGTTAAAGACTTTGAAAACTATTTAGTCTGATCTATATCGATTAATTGGTACTTTCTCTCCCCGATCCCGAGTTTTTCGGCGTACTCAAGTTGGGCGGTGCAATCTATTCCATGGAGTTTTTTGAATAAATCGCAGCCAACTTTTCTGTTAACCAAGTCAAAACTTGCTTGATCGAGCGCCACTGGGTCCGCTGAAGCCAAAAAGCCAATATCGGGAGTTTCTTTTTTCATCACCACATCATAGCAATCGCAATTAGCGGTGATATTTTTTAACTCATTGAAAAATGCAATTGGTTTAACGTTTTTTAAAACTCCAAAACAATATTCAACAATTTTTTCTTGAAGTTCTTTTGATGATTGGGTATCCCAAGCAAAACTAACCGCATTTTGAGCACAATTAGTAATGCAGGCGGCGCAACCAATACATTTGGTGAGATCAATTTTTGCTACCACATCAATTTCGATTGCATTGGCCGGGCATTTTTCAGCGCAAATTCCGCAGGCGATACATTTTTTACCACTGATCGAAAGTTCAAAAGCTTTGTGCATTGCCATTTTACCAGCCCGGGACCCGAGCCCCATGCCAATGTTTTTCAGTGCACCGCCGAAACCGTTAGCGCCATGACCTTTAAAGTGAGAAACAACAATAATGTTTTTATAATTCACTAGATTTTTGCCCAATTTCACTTCTTTGAAATATTTTAGGTTTGTGGGGACTGTCCAATCGCCATCGGTGTCACAAATATCAATTGGGGCAAAATCAAAGCCGTGGTCCTTGGCGACTCCCAAATGTGATTTTGTTTCTGCTCGATCACCTTTGTAGAGAACGTTGCATTCGATTAAAGAAATGTCAGTGTCAATTTTCTTGGCTTTATTATAAACAGTTTCAACTGTTTGCGGATCTAGAAAAGTTACATTTCCTGGTTCGCCAAAATGGACTTTGATTCCGGTTTTGCCAGAAAAGCCTGGTAAAACTTTATCAGCTAGCGCCGAAATATTATTTTTTGAGAAATATACTTTTGCCATAATTATCTGTCCACATTATATTCTGCCAGAGCGAAAAATTCAAGCGCATCTAATTGACGAAAAACTGAAAAAGCGCTACTATTAGTTTAGTCATTTAATTTAAAAGAAATATGAAAGTAGGACAAAGTGTTAACGATATTAATTGCAGCTGCCGCTCTTGTAGTCGGTGGCGGTTTAGGGTTTTTGGTTTTTCGAGTTCTCACAAGTAAAAAAGTTGATAGTGCTAAAAATCGAGCGGACAAGATTGTTGCTGATGCCAAATCGGAAAGCAAGGAGCTTTTAATTTCAGCAAAAGATGAGGCCTTGAAATACAAGGAAGAAGTTAAAAAAGAATTGGCACCAAAAGAGCGAGAAATCAATGAGCTTGAACGGTCGCTGCGTGGCCGAGAAGTTGGCTTGGATAAGAAGTTTGATCAGTTGGAAGCCGAGAGAAAAGGTGTTGTTAAAAAAGCTGAAGAGGTTGATCAACTTAAGCAAACTCTTAGGGATTTGCGGGTAAAGCAGGAAGAAAGTTTGGAACGAATTGCCAAAATGAACAAAGAGGAAGCAAAGGGAGTGCTTTTAACTTTGGCGGAAAAAGAGGGTAAAGAAGAGTTGGTAAAAAAGATTAAAGAAGTAAATACTTTTGTTAAAGAATCAGCTGACGCTAAAGCAAGAGAAGTCATAGCCGCCGCAATTCAACGGCTGGCTCCGGAATTTACCGCCGAGACCACAGTTTCATCTGTCTCTATTCCTTCGGACGAAATGAAAGGTAGAATTATTGGCCGTGAAGGTCGAAACATTCAGTCATTTGAAAAAGTCACTGGAGTCGATTTGATTATCGATGATACACCGGAAATGGTAGTACTTTCATCTTTTGATCCTATGCGACGAGCGCTAGCAAAGGTTACACTCGAAAAATTAATGGCTGACGGCCGAGTCAACCCAACCAGAATTGAAGAGATGTATGAAAAAGCTAAAAAAGATATTGCCGAAGATGTTCGTCGGGCTGGCGAGGAAGCCGCGTATGAAGTTGGTATAGCTGGCCTCCCGCCTGAAGTTATTAAAGTTTTGGGTCGTTTGAAATACCGTACATCTTACGGACAAAATCAGTTGATGCACTCAGTCGAAGTTGCCGGGCTCTCTGGTCTTTTGGCCGAGGAGTTGGGTACCGATGTTCGAATTGCCAAAACTGCTGGACTTTTGCACGATTTGGGCAAAGCCGTAGACCAAGATGTTCCAGGCAACCATGCAACAATTTCAGCTGACATTGCCAGAAAATATAAAATTGATCCTCTAATTATTCATGCAATTGAAGCTCATCACGAAGATGTTGAAATTACCACTGTGGAGGCCGCTGTTGTTCAGGCTGCTGATGCAATTTCATCTGCTAGACCAGGTGCGCGCCGTGAATCATTGGAAACGTATATCAAACGCTTGAAAGACTTGGAAAATATTGCCAACACATTCCCTGGCGTTGGAAAATCATTTGCAATTCAGGCTGGCCGCGAAGTCCGCGTAATCGTTATCCCCGAGGAAATTGATGACTTGGGTGCCGAGCGACTATCAAAAGAAATTGCTAAGAAAATAGAAATTGATATGGCTTATCCTGGGCAGATTAAAGTTAATGTTATCCGGGAAATTCGAGCAACAGAGTTTGCCAAGTAAAAACGTGAATTAATAATAATGAATTATGAATCATGGTTTCAATCCATAATTCCTAATTCAAAATTCATGATTCAAAAAATGCAATTGTTAGCTAAATTAGAATTATAAAAAAACATATATGAGCAAGGAAAACATAAAAGTGCTTTTTATAGGTGACATTGTTGGTCGCCCCGGTAGAAATGCCTGCAAGAAATTAATTCCAGAGCTTGTGAAAGAACATGGAATTGATTTTGTTATTGCCAATGGTGAAAATTTGGCCTCAGGCTCCGGAATTACTTTTGCTACTTACACCGAAATGATTGATGCTGGTATTGATTACTTTACATCCGGTAACCATATTTGGAAAAATAAAGATATTATAGAACACCTGGATGATTCAACGACAAAAATTGTTCGGCCGCTCAATTATCCACAAGAAGCACCCGGCCGTGGTTTTGCAATTCTGGAAAAATCTAGCCTCAAAGATGACCCTTCGGGGGGCCAAAAAAAATTATTGCTAGTCAATGCGCAGGGCCGAGTTTTTATCCATGATGACTTAGAAGATCCGTTCACGGCACTAGCTCGAGTTGCTGATGCTAATACTGACATCCCAATTTTAGTTGATTTTCATGCAGAAGCTACCTCAGAGAAGATTGCTCTTGGTTGGTTCCTGGATGGCAGAGTTGCCGCAGTTGTTGGCACGCATACTCATGTTCAAACTGCCGACGAAACTATTCTGCCTGGCGGCACTGGCTACATCACCGATGTTGGTATGGTTGGGCCAATTAACTCGGTTTTAGGTGTTGAAAAAGAGATTATTATCGAAAAGTTCTTGACACAATTGCCGGCATCGCATAAAGTAGCAAGTGGAGAGGTTAATTTTTCCGCAGTTGTAATTTCCGTTGATCCAGAAAAGAAAATTTGTTCGTCAATTTTACGAATTAATAGCAAGGTAAATTTAAGTGCATAAGGAGGCGGGGAAGGAGAGTATGAATAAATCCGAGCTGATTGAAGCCGTGGCAAAGAAAACTGGTTTGTCTCGCAGAGAGGCAACAGTAGGAATCGACACAGCGTTCGCAATTGTTTCCAAGGAACTCAAAAAGGGAGGGAAGGTCACACTTACCGGATTTGGAACATTTGATGTTGGTAAAAGAAAAGCCAGGGCTGGAGTTAACCCACGAACTGGTGCCAAAATCAAAATTGCTGCATCAAAAATGCCAAGATTCCGACCGGCCAGAACTCTTAAGAAAGACGTCAGGAAATAACAAAAACAAAAAAATTCTATATCAAAAAATCCTCTGAGCGATCGGAGGATTTTTTGATATATTCTCAACTTTTTCTCAGGTTTGTGCTATAGTATTTGGACTATGAGAATACTTATTATTGAAGACGACCACAAAATTGCCGGCGCGGTAAAACGGGGTTTAGAACAGGAAAAATTTGCTGTTGATATTTCTTATGACGGACAGGACGGTTTGGGCCAGGCGTTAACAATTGACTATGACGCTATCATCCTAGACAGAATGTTACCGGAAATTGACGGTATCGAAGTTTGCCGGGCGCTGCGAGAAAAAGAAAATCACACACCAATTATAATGTTGACTGCAAAAGATAAATTAAACGACAGAGTTGATGGGCTGAATGCCGGTGCTGATGATTACCTAGTCAAACCATTCGCTTTTGTCGAGCTTTTGGCGCGGGTTAGAGCGCTTTTACGTCGGCCGGTTGAAACTAAGGAAACGGTTTTGAAAATCGATGACCTGATTTTAAATACCATGACTTTTGAAGTTACTCGTGGCGGGAAAAAAATCGAGCTGTCGTCAACCGAATTTTCGCTATTGGAATATTTGATGCGAAATCCGAACAGAATTTTGACTAAAGATAATATTATTTCTCACGTCTGGGACTACGACGCCGATATTTTACCAAATACTGTTGAGGTCTATATAGGTTACTTGCGAAATAAAATCGACAAACCGTTCCCTAAAAAGATACAATTAATTCAAACGTCTAGAGGATTTGGATACAAATTAGCTGACCGATAACATCGGTCATTCCCGACCAGATCGGGGATCCACTAATAGTAGATTCCCGCCTTCGCGGGAATGACAACAATGAAATTCACCACTGCTATTACAAAACTTACGATTTTCTATGTGTTAATAGTAATGTTTATTAGCATTGGTTTTTCAGTTGCGATTTATCAAATTTCATCTAGCGAAATTGATCGTGGTTTGGGCCGACAGAATTCAATGATGCAAAATGTGCCATCAAAATATGATTCACGTGTTTTGGATGATTTTGCTAGTTTTAGAAACCAACAGCTTGATGATTCGAATAACCGATTGCAGACTAATTTGGCATATTTTAATTTGTTAATTTTAGTTCTCTCAGCTTTCGCTAGCTATTTTTTTGCACATTGGACACTACGACCACTTGAAGAAGCAATTGAAGAACAAAATCGCTTTACCGCAGACGCGTCTCATGAACTTAAAACTCCATTAGCTGCAATGAGAAGTGAAATTGAAGTTAGTTTGCGAGATAAAAATTGTAATTTGAGCGAAACAAAAAAGCTTTTAAATTCTAACTTAGAGGAAATTGAAAAATTAGAAACTCTGTCTGGCGCGCTTTTGAAACTTGCAAAATTGGATGAAACACAAAAAATTGATTTTGCCACTCTAGACTTGGATGAAGTTGTCGTTGAATCTTACGAAAAAGTTGAAAGTCTGGCCAAAAAGAAAAATATCGATATTGATGCGAAATTGGTCCATACAAAAATCCTTGGTGATAAACCTTCTTTAACTGAGCTCTTCGTAATTCTTTTTGACAATGCAATCAAGTATAGTCCAAGTGGTTCCAAAATTAGGGTCAAGTTAACATCCGATGGTAAGCATTCAGAAGTTTCCATTAGAGACCATGGCGTTGGAATAAAATCATCTGATTTGTTGCACATTTTTGACAGATTTTATCGGGCTGATCAATCACGCAACAAAGAAAAAGCCGAAGGTTATGGGCTTGGCCTTTCAATCGCAAAGCGAATTGTTGACCTGCACTCGGGAAAAATTTCCGCTACTTCCACTCCGGGCAAAGGAACAGAATTTGTAGTGAAATTTTAAGGTGAATAATATGTCGTGGTTTACTGTTGAAAAAATTGATGGAAAAACATTTGCCATTAGTGAGTATGGGCATAAAACAAATGTTCATAGTTATTTATTTGTCGGTCAAAATGAAGCTGCATTAATTGATAGCGGATTGGGAGTAGATAATATTGGCGAAGTTGTAAAATCGCTGACCAGTCTACCAATTATTGTTTTGACAACTCACGCACATTGGGACCATATCGGTGGGCACAAATATTTTGAGGATATCAGAATTCATACTCAAGATGCGGGTTGGTTAGAAAATGGGGTGCCTCTCCCTCCTGGTACGGTCGAAAAAAGTTTTTCTGACATAAATTTTTCTAAACCAATACCAAAAAATTTTGATTTAAAAAAATATAAAGTTTTTCACGGCAAACCAAAACACTTATTAAGTCGTGGTCAAATTATAGATCTTGGGAATCGAAAACTTGAGATAATCCATGCCCCTGGTCACTCGCCTGGACATATATGCGTTTTTGAAAAAGAAACAGGATACCTTGCGACTGGCGATTTGATTTATGGCGGAACATTATTTTGCAACTTCGAGAGCACTGATCCAGTTAAGTTTTATGAATCGATGAAAAAAATTTCAAAACTTAAAATTAAAAAAATCTTGCCAGGCCATAATAGTTTGGACTTACCAGTTTCTATCATTGATGATGCTGTAATTTTATTTGAAAACATTAAATCGAAAAATTTACTGAAACATGGTTTGGGAAGATTCTCTAGGGGAAAAGTGGAAATTATTTTGTAAAATTCTAAAAAAACATTGACATAAAATATTAAAATGTCAGACTTGAACTATGAACGATCCAAAATTTGATCTGGCCAAAATAGCTCTATTTGTTTATAATTTAGTCAGAGATATTTCAGCAGACCATAATCAACAAGGTGAAACTTTTAAATTGGTATCGGGCGGAAATGCATTTTTGGAGCTTGATGGCAAAAGTATTAAATTGTGCGGGTCTGACGTTATTCACAAAATAGTTGCAAAAAGATCTAAGTTTAGCAAACCGCTTGTCGAAGAGAGCTGGCGTAATTTTATAAAAGAATTGGGAAGTTCATTTGTCAGTCTCAACCATTTAGGAATCAATTATGCATGCGAGAATTTTGAACAAGAGATTTCTTATTACAAACAATTAATTTCTGGAAGCGGCTTGAGCATTTATGAGGAATTATCTGGCGAACAAAACGTGCGCTGGTTATTCATTGGCGATACCTCAAACTGGCAAAATCAATTATTTGAGGTAGTGCTAACTGAAGATCAGATAAACCTAGAAAATGATTGGCGCCCACATTTTCAAATAGACATAGACACTAATCTGGATGAATCGTCATTAGATAAATTATTGACCAAGTATTTTGGGCCAGACTTTACCCAATGGAAAATGACGATTCCAGATTATGGAACTGTTCTCAGTATGGGAATGCTTGCAAGCATCGAGGGCACAAAGATTTATCTAGGCACTGGCACATCTCTTCGAAATACTAAATACCACAGAGAGCAGGAACTTAAGCGAATCTAAACTAACATATTTTTCAGCGGATTTTCAGAAAACTATTTTAAAATTTAAATTGCCGGCAGAACTAAGAGTCGGCAAACAAAACAACCCATGAGACGTGGGTTGTTTTGTTTGCATCAGGTTTATCTCAGGCAGGGTTGATAAAGTTATAGCGGTCGATAAAAAAACAATAAATTAAGGAGAAAATGAACAAAAAAGTAATTATCCCAGCAATTGTATTGGGTTTAGTAGCAACCAGCGCAGTTGTTTGGAAAACAGGAATAGCATCAGCCCATTTTGGTGGATCACAAGATAATAAAGATCAAATGGCACAGGAGTTAGCTGCAAAATTAAATGTTAGCACTGATCAGGTTTCCACTGCTTTTGCGCAGATCCGAACAGAGCATCAGGCAGAGAGAAAAATCGAAGTTTCGACCAAATTGGATCAAGCTGTGACAGATGGAGTAATCACGGCTGACCAAAAACAAAAGATTGTCGACAAAATGGCCGAGAATCAAGCCAATCGAGGTAATGCTCAAGGCCAAAAAGGTAAAAATCGTGAAGCTATGGATCAATGGTTCAGCGACAATGGAATGGACTCAGCAAAAATTCATGACTACATTGGATTTGGCGGCCGTGGTTCACAAAAATAAATAGAAAGTTGCAAAAACAGCCCAGGAATTTCCGGGCTGTTTTTGTTTCTTTAAGCTTTTTCTCAGCCAACGGATTTATAATCAGCTTAGTGAGAGTCTAGGCAGCCTTAATTTCAAAGGAGGCAACATGACAACACTGAAAATTGTGAGGTTTGGGACTAAGGAAAAAATTTTAGAACACAGTCCGCCCAAGGCGGGCTAAGGAAGGAAAATATGGAAGAGAATAAGGAATCAAATTCTGTTGAAAAAAAATCTGCAAGTTGTTGTCCCGGGAATCATCATGCAAAAGCTATAGTTATAATAGTAGCACTGTTGGTTGTGCTTGGAGGAGCTGCATGTGTCGCAAAGTTAGCAATTGGCCGCCACGGCCTTAATCAAGTTGCTGTTGAACGGAACGTTTCATTCGGTGGTGGTAACATCGACGGCGGACGTAGAGGTGGGATGATGGGCGGCGGAGGAATGCGTGGCAGAACAGGCGAAAATTTAATAGGAAAAGTTACAAAAATAGATGGCGACAATATTACACTTCACAAAGATTCGAATGACAAAGATTATGCTGTGGTAATTTCCGACACCACGCAAATTAGAAAAGACGGTGAGATTGCTTCGAAAACTGACCTGACAAACGGCCAAGCGATTACAGTTCAGGGGAGCGCAAATTCATCAGGACAAATTCTAGCAAATATCATTATTATCAACTAAGTTGGCGGCTAATATGGCCGGCGTCCTCCCCCTGCGCCGGCCATATTATTTTTTGCAACAAAAAAACGGGTCGGAGTACTAACCGCCCGTGGGGACAAGTTCGATGTGGTCGCCTTCAGCGACTTTGGTGTAAATCGTGGCTGGCTCGTCGTTCAGCTTGACGGTGTAATCACGAACGCCTGACGCGGCCAGCATTTCGTGATCGATTGCTGCGTTAATGGTCGGGTTCTTCCAGCCGGGGATTACACGCTGAATATTTCTAACTGGCTCAACTGATACGAAGACGGTAATAGGCTGGAGCTGGTTAGCCATCATCACATGGAGCATCCTTCTTGCGCGTGAAGACCACGGTGTAGGTGATGGCGCAGTTCCCGCCACACGAGGAAGGAACAACAATTGGGACTATATGTTTCGACTCCCACCCGGCTGTGTATCCTGTCTGCAGGACCGTTTGAAGATCCTCTCCCCTAACACCTCTGTTAACAGTCACTTCTGTCATGAGATTATTCCACCATCCTTGTGTCGGATTTTAGCACTAATGATATATTTGGTCAATTGCTCTTTTCGAAATGGTCAGAAAATGCTAGAATCAAGAAAAGTAACTGAGGAGAAATATGGCTGATAATAAACTAAAAATCGATGAACTCTTAACACGTGGAGTCGAGAATATTTATCCAACGCCAAAAGCATTGGCAGAAGTTTTGAATTCTGACAAAAAAATTAGAATATATTATGGAATTGACCCAACCGGTCGCTTGCATTTAGGCCACGCAGTTCAGCTAAAAAAACTTCGCCAGTTTCAGGATTTGGGTCACGAAGTTATTGTTCTAATTGGGGACTTCACTGCTAGAATTGGTGACCCAACAGATAAATCAGCTACCAGAAAAGCACTGACGAAGGAAGATGTTGATAAACATTCGGAAAACTACAAGGAACTTATTGGTAAAATTCTAGATACTGGTGGCGCAAATATTCGCTTTTTGCACAATGAAGAGTGGACTAATAAATTAAAACCGGAAGATCTATTGGAGTTAGCCTCCTACTTCACAGTATCTCAATTTTTGGAGCGCGATATGTTCCAAGAAAGAATAAAGGCAAAAAAAGAAATCCATTTACATGAATTTTTATACCCGCTTTTCCAGGCCTACGATGCGGTTTCAATGGATGTTGATTTACAAATTGGTGGTAATGATCAAACTTTCAATATGTTGGCAGGCAGAACCCTGATGCGAAAAATGAAAGACAAGGAAAAATTTGTTTTAACAACAAAAATGCTGGCAGATCCGTCTGGCAAAAAAATGGGTAAAACTGAGGGCAATATTATACCGCTTGATGCTAGCGCAAACGAGATGTTTGGCGCAGTTATGTCCTGGTCGGATGAATTAATCATTATTGGCTTTGAGCTTTTGACCGACGTGTCAATGGATGAGGTCAGAGCAATGAAACGGGAAATGCTAATTGGAAAATTAAATCCCAGGGACGCAAAATCCAGACTAGCAAAGGAAATTGTCGCCTTGCTTAATTCCAAAGAAGAAGCAGAAAATGCCGAAAAGGCTTTTTCCGATACTTTTTCCAAAGGTGAAATCCCGACAGATATTGAAGAAATTAAATTAGAACTTGGCCAATCAGCAATGCAATTATTGGTGGCAAAAAATATTGTTACGTCTGGTTCTGAGTGGCGCCGACTTGTTGAAAATGGTGCTGTAAAAACAGAAGATGGAACAAAAATCGACGACATAAATTTTACACCAACTAAAGAAACTGTCCTTCGTATCGGCAAAAAGATTTTTGTAAAAATTATTATATAGCAGCCAAATAAAAAAGATCACCTAGAATAAGGTGATTTTTTTTATGGTACCGACGGCAGGAATCGGTCACGGATATCCCGATGCTTCGGGATTCCTTGACCCCGTCTCCCGGCCAGTCGCCGGTCCGACTTTTGATTCCTTTTCCGAAACTTTAACTTTTGCCGAGACAATAAATGTCTCTGCAAAACTTAATGGTACCGACGGCAGGAATCGAACCTGCGACGCCCTCCTTAGGACGGAGGCGCTCTATCCACTGAGCTACGTCGGCAAATATCATTTACTCTCTGGATTTTAGCACAAATTTGCGCTATGATAAAGCTGCTTTTAATAACTGAATTTTCGGGGCGTAGCGCAGCCCGGTAGCGCGCATCGTTCGGGACGATGAGGTCGCTGGTTCAAATCCAGTCGCCCCGACCATAATTATTAAATGAGGGAATTACTATGCCAGAAAAAGTAAAATTTGAAATTTCGTCTTGGACAGTAGTAAAAATACTGTTGGTTATTGTTGCGGCGGCAATGATTTATATTGTTCGCGATGTTGTAGCACTACTATTCATTGTTCTTGTTTTAGTGGCAACTTTTTCACCAATTATTAAAAGTTGGCAGAAATATTTGAGTCGAATACCAGCGATTATCGCATTATTTACTCTATTGATTGCAGTTGCAGCCGGTGTAGTATATATTATTTTTCCGCCATTGGTCAATGAGTTCGCGCAGCTTGCTATTTCAGTTCCATCCTATATAAGTGAAACAAATTTTGATTCTCTTCGACAGTACGCACCGGAAATTCGCAACGGCTTACAGAGTCTCTCATCAAACATTGGTTCAATTACTACAAATGTTTACAGTTTCACCGCTGGTGTATTTGGTGCTGTTTTTTCCTTGCTCATGATAATTGTTCTAACTTTTTATATGTTAGTTGAAGAATCAGATATTAAAAAACAGGTTTCAGCCTTTTTTTCAGAACAAGACAGAGAAAAAGGTATTGGGGTAATAAATAAAATTGCTGCAAAAGTTGGTTCTTGGTTTAGGGGACAAATGCTTTTGGGTTTGGTGATCTTTGTCATTGATTACGTAGGTCTTTTAATTTTTGGGGTACCATATGCACTAATATTGGCATTACTCGCAGGGCTTTTAGAAATCATCCCAACAGTAGGCCCGTTTATTTCTGGTACTATTGCAGTTTTGTTTGCCTTAACAATTTCTCCATGGAAGGCACTTTTTGTCGCAATTTTTTATATGGCAGTTCAGCTTTTAGAAAATAATTTTCTGGTGCCAAAAATTATGCAAAAAGCGATTGGAATATCTCCGGTTGTAATTATCATTTCCGTTATTGTTGGAGCAAAGCTCTTGGGAGTAATTGGCGCAATTTTGTCAATTCCGATTGCAGCATCAATTTCAGTTATCATTATTGAATGGCCAACTATTTCAAAGATGTTTTCAAAGGAATAGATGGCTAAAAAAGTTCGAAAATCGACAAATTTAGTCAACCGCAAAGCCCGGTTTGAGTATACTTTTGTCGAAGATTTAGAGGCGGGAATTGTTTTGACCGGTGAGGAAATTAAGGCTGTTAGAGCTAATAAAATGCAGCTGACTGGGTCACACGTTAAAATTATTGGAGGTGAGCCTTGGTGGGTTGGTGGAATTATCTCCGTAGCCGCCGGCGATCAGCAACGAACGAGAAAGCTGCTTTTGCACGCTGCAGAAATCCAGAGGCTAATCGGAAAATCAGAAGAAAAAGGTTTAACAATTGTACCAACAAAACTTTATCTAAAGCATGGTTTGGCAAAATTAGAAATTGCCCTTGCTCGGGGAAAAAAATTGCATGACAAGCGGGAATCTCTAAAATCCCGTGATACGGAGCGAGAAGCTAGAAGAAATTTAAAAACCGGAAATTAAAATCTCCGGTTTTTAAATGTTCGACAGATTACTTTTTCTCTTCGGCCTTGATTGCTTTTGCAACTTCCTGGTAATTATTCACCAGGATTTCTTTGATTGCCTTGGCATCTTCGATTGAGATTTTTTTCTCGGTTTCGTAGGCACTGACGATTTTAGCTACGACTTCTTCGTACTTTTCTTTTGTAACCTTACCGCCAGCTGCTAATTCTCCAGCGATTTTGTCTTTCATTTCAGTTGCGTACTTGGCAATATCATCGCGGGTTTCTTTGCCGGATTTTGGTGCCAATAAGATCCCTGCGATTGCTCCTGCAATGACACCAATCGCTGCGCCTTCTAATATCCCCTTAGTCTTCTTGTCCATCTTTTTCTCCTTTTGATTTACCTTTAATTTGAGTAATAATTTCGGTTGCCGCTTTTCGCAAGAACTCAAAAGTTAGAATGCTTTGTTTAAAAGCTTCCAGCGATGAAATTGTTTTCTCGACAAAATCCTTGGCTTCACCGGCAGTTTCTTTAACTGTGACTGATATTTCTTCCAGTTTTTTGATCAGCCTTGAAAGCTGTATTTGGATCTTAATTGCCAGAATGAACAGTGTAATAATAAAAATTGTCGCCACGATCGCAAAAATACTGACCGAAAGTTGATAGAACGAATTTAAATCCATATATCCTCCTGATCTTATTATAGCAGACTCTGTCCACTTTTCGGTTGGCTGAACTCGCAATCGTAGTAACCATGGTTATATAATTTCAGATATTAAAAAAAACCGCCCGGAGAAACCGAGCGGCACGAATCGTTCTACGATGAGCCGTATGGCTCAAGGGCTCTTTCTAATTCCTCGATCGTCTTGCTTTGATAGAGACGCTCCACCCGCAACCGCCGGAGGAGAGTCCGGACACTGGTGAGCCGCTCGAACTTGAGTTGAAGCATCCAGCGGGTCAACTCGTGGGGTTCAAGGGCTTCGGCATGCTTTGTCATCCAGCTAAGCAGCCGCTTTTGGGCGCCTGGAGTCTTTAACAGGTGGGACAGTTCGGAGAACCGCCCGATCTTGTGGCATGTTTCGCCACTATGTATCGGCTGGGCGAAGAACAAGTCTAGCTGCTCATTGTTAGTCAAAACCGTTGCCATAAACCCGACAAAGTTCGCCGGAATGGCATTCTCGGTGATGAACTGCCAATACTTCTTGGCATAGGCAGAAAGACGAGTTTTCTCCTTGGGCGTCATCTGATCCCATGAGTCCGCGAGATACGGAAGGACCAAGCGGTGGCGATCACCGAAGGGTGCCGTCACCATCTTTATCCAGGCCTGGCGCATCTTTGGTGCTTGGGCTTGCCAGGTTGGCAGGACGGTCTTTAGCCAGCAGACTCCGGCTTCGACCGCCATAGGCTTGTTCGATCTACTTTCCTGGCGGCTAAGCACCGGATCGGCGCTGTCCAAGAGCCAATGCAGCATGGCTCCGCTCTCGTCGCTGGCCGCTACCCTAAGCAGAATCGCTTGCCAAGTCGGGTCTTGCCAGATTTGTGGCGTGTGAAGGAAATCCTGGCCATCTCTTGGCAAGATGCTGGCGAGTGTCTCGTCCTCGGCTGGCTGGAAGTCCTGAGCGGTTGGCACATGATGGTTGCTGTGGAGAAATAGCATATGTGTTTGGATCAGCCTGCCAACGGTCAGTTGCGACGGCTCCCCTGCGTGGCGGATCTTGGTCAGTGCCACGATGTAACTGCGAAGTAGGTAATCTATGGCACTTTTGTCGGTTTCGTTTACAGCAGTTGTGGGGTTCCTCAACCACTGCTGGAACAAGTCGCAGTCCCAGGGATACTCGAATTTTCGCATCACTGAGCACAGAATGGTTGCAGGGAGAGTCGCAGCTGCTGTCAGCGGCAGCAAGCTGTCTGTTGCCAACTCGTTTTTGGCAAGCAGCTTGTTGCTGACCGCAGTAAGCAGGGGGCTCTCGGGGTAACGATCATACATCTGGCGGAGTTGACCGACCAAGGTGACGATCTCGGGAATCGCCAGACGGTCGGCGAAGTTGTTGACGCAGTCGAGCGCCTTTTGTTCGTAGCCTCGAAACTGCTGGTCTTTCGCTTTGGCCGCTTGAGCTTCTTTGCCGCTCTTCAGCGCCTCATCGACGGCTTGCCGTTCCCGGCAAAGCTCACCAATCATCTCTACCAGGTGTCCCTGAGGCATTTCGCTATCTGATCCCAGGGACATGCTGAGTATGAAGAACCCGTCAAAAGTCCGGTTGCCAACAAGTCGGCGAACCAAACTTTGAGCAAGTTCTTGTGGCAGCGAGGCGATGTTGTTGCCAACCACTTGTGCCAACTGGTGCAGATGGCATCCCTCGGCCGTTTGGTACGGGGAGCCATTGCAGATTTGGTCGATGCTGGCCTGTGCAAACAGTGGGAGGTGGGCGTCGATTTCTTGCAGCAGAGTGCTGTCGCCGGTTTTGACGAAGACCCGGACGATTGCAGCCTGAAGCCTGGGCATTTGCCGCAGTTGCGGTTCCCCCACTGCCTGCAAGGCGATTGCCGCGGCCTCTTGGTCGCTTGGCCGTGGCATCAGCGTCTTGCAGGTGGCAACGACATCTGAACGGTGGCTGGGAGGTAAGTCGGGCATCGGTGACTTGGCGCGAATTTGCGCCCAGCAGTTTGGGCTTCCTTTGAGCGCATCCAGGAGTAGCAGCTGCTCGGAGTTTTGGAGTGCCTGGAATCTCTTGAGAATTCCTGCTACTGCGCTGACACGGTCTGATGACAGCGTTGCGAAGTGCAGCAAGGCGAAGAAGATGTTGGCCCGGCTGGTGGCCATGTTGGCGTCTAGCCAGTCTTTGGCACTCTGACTGTAGATTGACTGTTCGTCGAGCGCATGGGAGAGGATGACCTCGAGAGTGGCAAAGTTGCCGGCGCTACCTGGCCATGTCGTTAGTAGCTGCCAAGCGAAATCTGCCTTTTTTTCATCGCCTTGTTCTCGTCCCTTACCAAACCCCAATCGCTTGACCATCAGTTCTTCTTGTTGCCCAATGGTTCTTTTGCTACTCATCTTGCACTTCCTTTGCATGTAGCTGCATGCCCAGTTTTGATTTTTTATGTTGTCACTTTGCTACCTTTGGGTAACGGATCATGTCCGTCGGCAACCGACTGGTAAACTGTGACGCAATAAAAAACCAATTGACCCGATTAATCGGGCGCTTCAGCCATTTTCACGGCTGACGAAATTAATATATACGTTGACTGTTGTATATTCAAGTTTTTGACAATAAAAAAATCGCGAATCAGAGAGAACGAGAAGATAATTAATGCCTATTTATCGTTCACTGAATTCGCAGCCGCAATAATCTTGGCGATATAACTTTAGTTCTTTGGAAATTTTGCTGGCTTTTAAAAAACCGTCATTTTTTTTAAAATCAGCCTCGAAATATTTAAGTGGATTCCCGCCTACGCGGGAATGACTGGCGTCAAATTCTGTTGCTACTTTTTTTCCGATTTCATTAATCGCCTCTGAGTTTTTGTGTGGCGAGATTGAAAGTTCTGCGCCAAAGAAATCCCAGCCATAGGCTGGTCCGCCTTTGGCGGAAAATTCATCATGACTATGATGGTCGTTGGCCTGGGCAGCAACGGCCGCTGTTGCCTCTAGCCGCATTTTGTAGCAGACTTCGCATCGTTTGCCGCGCTCTGGTTCTTTCTCTAGCCCCTTGATCACCTGAAGCCAGTAGCCGTGCTCCTCTGACCAATTATAGTCGCCAACCATAATACGAATGTTTTTTTCATCACAAAAATTTAAAAGTTCATTCAACCTTCGGTCATGTTCGGCTTTAGGGAAAATATTTGGGTTATACCAAAAAAGCGTCACATTAAAATTATCTTTTAACTGTTCATATACTCCGGCAGTACATGGCGCACAACAAGCATGAAGTAAAATCTTTTTCATAAAAAGAGAATAACCTATCTCGGTCGTTTTGTCGAGAAGTCTAAATTATTATAAACTTTGGCTTTAAAATAGTATGATTCCACTACCGAAAGTGAACCAGAAAAAGAGAATTATTTTTTTCTAGCAAAAGCAAAAATTATTAGTTTAAAGTAATTTGGTGTTAGCTTGTGGATAAAAGATGCTAATCCGTAGAATATTTTTGAAAAATCGAAATATGATGGCTCAGCGGTAAAACCGTAAGAAACATATTCAAAATTGTTTTTTTTCAGTAAGTTACTTAGTCTTAATAGCGAATTAGCGCGATAATATTTTGGAAAGATATCGATTTCAGTCCGCCCTGATTGAATCTTTTTTATTATCTCTGGGTGTTTTTTGTTTGGAATTAATAATGCGGCTATGCCTATATATCCCCAAATGTTTGTTGTTCTGATGAAAAGATAGCCAGCTTTTTTTAAAACTCGCTGACATTCTTTAAAAAACAGTGCTGGATTTTCAACATGTTCTACGACAAAATCGCAAATACATAGGTCGATAGAGTTGCTGCGAATCGGAAAAATATTTTTTTCAATTAATTTAAATTCGTCTAAATCCGGATTGTTTTTAGCAGCAGGGTCAACATCTATCCCTGTTACCTTTTTTACTCTGCCCTTAAATTTTTGTAAATCGCGGCGAAAAGCTATTTTGTCATCCTGAAAAATACCTCTGCCGCATCCGATATTTAATATCTGAAAATTATTTTTGATGATGGAATTAATATGGCTGTAAAAAGCGATGGTGCTATCAATATCAGTAAAACCGCCAAATTTGCTTTCCTGATAAAATTGCTCGATAAAGTTTTTATTGGTTCTTTTCATAAAATTAACACTACATTAAAAAAATAATCTCTGCAAAAGTTTGCCCCCTTCCTTGCTGCGACTCCTGAACTTTCTTCAACTAAAAAAGACCAGGTTCAACCTGCTCTGTTTTAGTTGGTGGAGCTGAGGGTCGTCGGTCACCCATATTTGCTTGCTAGCAAATTGGTCGACCCCGGCTCACGGCCGGTCGCCGTTCCGCCTTGCAACTCCTTCTACTATTAAACACCACCATTTTTCATTTATTGCTTTTTGCTCCGCTCCATGCCTACCGGCAGGCAGGTCGCTCGAGCCAATGGCTCTCGCTTGCGGTGGCAAATTCGAGAGTAATTCATATTGTTTTTGAAAATTCATAATGAGTTTTCCGCCCAGAAGAATGCGGTTCCTGTGCGAAGCACAGAAAAGAATAAAATTCTTTAGAGCCGGCGGTTTGAAAACAAAATTTCCAAAAATTGTCGGTATATAAAATCATTTGGTTATAGACAAAATTTAAGGAGGGCAACATGGAAAAGTATTTCATTTATTGTCGTAAATCTTCCGAAGACGAAGAGCGACAAATTTTGTCTATTGAAGCCCAGCTCCAAGAACTCCGAGATTTTGCCAGAACAAACAACTTGTTTGTTGTTCGGGAGTTTACTGAAAGCAGAACTGCCAAGGAGCCTGGGCGACCGATCTTTAACCAATTGCTTTTAGAGCTTGAAAAAGGCAACGCTTCGGGAATTTTAGCATGGAATCCCGACAGGTTAGCTCGTAACTCGATAGATGGCGGTAAGATAATATATTTGGTTGATACCGGAAATATCACATCGCTAAAATTTCCAACTTTTTGGTTTGAAGCAACTCCGCAAGGAAAGTTCATGTTAAGCGTTGCCTTTGGTCAAGCCAAATACTACACCGACAATTTAAGAGAAAACATTTTGCGAGGAATTCGGCAAAAACTGCGCCGAGGAGAGTTTCCTTGCAAAGCTCCACTTGGGTACTTTAACGAGCCACGCCTTAGAACTATTGAACCAAATCAAAAGACATTTGGTTTTGTTAGGAATACGCTGGAGCTTTTTGCTTCTGGCGAGTTTTCGCTAACAGGAATTCAGGCAAAAATGTTTTCTCTTGGCTTGGTTGGCAAAGACGGCAATAAAATGGCTTTGTCATCAATTTAAAAGATATTAACAAAGTCATTTTATTACGGCGTCATAAGTTACGATGGCGAACTTTATCAAGGTTCGCACAAGCCAATGATTTCCAAAGAAACTTTTGACAAAATACAAATTGCTTTACACGATCACTCGAAACCTCGGCACAAACGAGCCGAGCGAGAACTTCAATTTCTTGGTTTTGCCAAATGCGGAGATTGTAACTACGCCATAACCGCTGAGCGAAAGTTCAAACCAAGTGGTAGAGAATATGCTTACTACCGCTGTACTCACAAAAGCAAAACCAAAGTTTGTGCCGAAAGGAAGTTTCTTCGCGAAGAGAATTTGGCAAAACAAATTGAAGATATTTGTCAAAAAGTTTCTATTCCCGACGAGTGGAGAGAAAAGTATATGCTAAAAGTCCAACAGTGGGAAAAAGAAAAATACCACTCGTCAGAAGTTTTCGCTCAAAATCTAAAGACCAAAATTGAAACAATCAAAACTCGGCTTGATCGTTTGGCTGATGCATATTTAGACCAAGCTATTGAACTTGAAGAATACAAAGAAAAAAAGAACAAACTAATTGAGCAAAAAGCCGAGTTTGAAGAAAAGTTAAGAGATTTTGAGCGAAAAGGAAATCATTGGCTCGAACTCTTGAAAAACTGGATAATTGACGCCAACCAAGCTGGAAATTTTGCTAAAACAAAAAATTTCTCTGCTATGAGAAATTTTCTTAAAACCGCCGGCTCGAACCGCATTCTTCTGGGCGGAAAACTCATTATGAATTTTCAAATACAATATGAATTACTCTCGAATTTGCCACCGCAAGCGAGAGCCATTGGCTCGAGCGAAGCGGAACAAAAAGCAATAAATGAAAAATGGTGGA